>Ga0101944_10001794_pt1 | contig 40414 bp, 35 predicted proteins | sample DewCreD2012metaG_FD_75245 | JGI IMG/M metagenome (GOLD analysis project Ga0101944, IMG submission 75245) | Hot spring sediment bacterial and archeal communities from British Columbia, Canada, to study Microbial Dark Matter (Phase II) - Dewar... ... | reverse complement strand
ACCTCATCAACCATCGGCCGCACCATCTATTCCAACATTGGCATCAGAACTATTCACTGGCTCACGAATCGCGCCTCCAGGCAATTCAACCCGTTACCACCGCCAGGTCAGGAGCCCTGGACTCGAACACCGGGCCCTCGACGCGGAGCAACCCGACCCAACGCGACAGCCTGGTAAGGTAGCAGACCAGCACGTCGCCGGCTTGGAGGCGATCGGCCGCGGCCCGCTGTCTCACGCGGAAGCCGGACACCCTTCGGTCGGTCGCCGAGAATTTCGCGTACGTGGTGGGCGAGAAAATGTCGACGTAGTAGGGCATGTCTGTCTCCAGTCGATTGAGCCTCCGGTAGGACTTCAGGTTATGGCGGCGGAGCGCCGGCTGGCAAGGGTGTTGCACACTCGGACGGAAGATCTTGCCGTTTCGGGTTCCGCAAGGCTCCCGGACGAGGGCACCGCATGCGCGCGACCGGGGGCGGACGGCAGGAGTCCGCTTTCGCGGTTCGCGCCCGAGATGCGAAGTCCGCGACCATGGCGGATGGCTTGGTGCGGAGGTGGTCCGAAGGAGCCGCTGAGGGCCGACTGCGGTTTCGGAGAACGATCGGACCGGGGACGCGGCCCGGGCGCGACGAGAAGGTCGACGATAACGACGCGAACCGAGTGTGCGGCCGGCGACAACCCCGCGCCTTGCGGGACCAGTCGGTGAGGGGCCCGTCGTCCGGGACCGTGCTGTCGCTCCGGGACTGGAAAGCGGGGAGCGGCCTAGCGTTCCGGCGGTGGGCGGGTCCCGTCGCGGCGGAAGCGGATGTAGTCGGCGAGGATCTCGGCGTGGTCGAAGGCCAGTGGGAGGGGGAGGCCGTCGAGGGGGAAGACGCGGGCCTCGGCGGCGTCGTCCGCCGCGCGCGGCTCGCCCGTCGCCCGGCCGACGAAGACCGTGGAGACGGTGTGGTGCCGCGGGTCGCGATCGGGCCGCGAGTAGACGTGCAGCAGCGCCGTCAGTTCGACCTGCAAGCCCGTTTCCTCGTGCGCCTCGCGCACCGCCGCCGCCCACAGCGGCTCCCCGTAATCGACGAACCCGCCGGGCAGCGCCCATCCGTACGGCGGATTGCGCCGCCGGATCAGCACCACCCCGCCGTTCCGTTCCACGATCACGTCGACCGTCGGCACCGGATTGCGGTATTTCGGCCGCTCGGGTTCCGTCATCTCGCGCTCCCTTCCGCTATCGTCCGCGCCACTCCCGCTCCGGACCGAAGTCGGTGTGGACGAAGTTCGACCGGCGGTACGTGCCGAGGCCGCCGTGGTGCCGGCGCTTGAGCCAGGCGGCGAGGCGCGCGAGCGGCACGTCCCGGAGGCGCCAGTCCATCGCCAGACGGCGGCGGTGGAGGCTCTCCGAGGCCACCTCGCGGCCCTTCTTGCGGAGCTGTTCGTTGAACTTGTCGGATCGGTAGCCGCTCAACACTTCGATCACCGTGCCGTGCAGCGCCTGCGCCGCGGCGAGCGCCAGGGGGGCGAGGCGCGGGTCGAGGTCGGCGGTGCGGCCGGTCGCCCGGCAGCGCATCAGGCGGGCGAAGGGCACCGTGCCGACCTGCTCGCCGAACACCGGCAGCGAGTCGTTGGTGTACAGGTGGACGAAGTGCGCCCAGGGGACCTCGCGCGTCCCCGGTGCCGGAGCGCCGGGCGGGAGGGCGGACCACTTCTTCCCGGGTTCCTTGGAGGGCGGGGGCGGAGCCGGCGCGGCGTCCGCGGGAGCGTCGTCGCCGGCGGCCATCCCGGTGTCCGTCGCGGGCGCCCCGGCATCGACGCTGGCCGACGCGCCCGTTCCGGCGTCGCGGGCCGCGCCGCCGTCCGCGACCCGGCGCGGTGCGGCCGCGGCGGGGCGTCCGGAAGCGGCATCCCGCGCCCGGGCGGCGACGGAGGCCGACCACAGCGCGCCCAGGACGAGCAGCACGGGGATGCAGGACGACGGACCCGGCCGCGGCGGCGGTGTGCGATGAACGGCCGGGCGGGTGCGGCGAGTCCGCCTGGCGCCTGGTTCGATTCCGCGGTGCGAGGTGTGCATCGCGTTCGGCTCCGGCGGCCACCTTTCGCATGCCGTGGGCGCGGACGCAAGCCCGCGGGCATCGCCGGGGGGGCGGAGCGGCGGCGGCGCGCCCTACCCTTCGCGCGCCCAATCGATCAGGACGCGGGCGACCTCGGGGCGGGTGAACTCGGCCGGGGGCAACTGGCCGGCGCGGAGCATCTCGCGGACCCGGGTGCCGGAGAGGGCGACGTGGTCCTCGGGGGGATGGGGGCAGGTCTTGGCCGAGGCCATGTTGCCGCAGCGGCGGCAGAAGAAGCTGTTGTCGAAGAAGATCGGGGTGGCGCCCAGCTCGCCCGGTTCGAACTCGCGGAAGATGTGCTGGGCGTCGAACGGCCCGTAGTAGTTGCCGACGCCGGCGTGGTCGCGGCCGACGATGAAGTGCGTGACGCCGTAGTTCTTGCGCACCAGGATGTGGTGGATCGCCTCGCGGGGGCCGGCGTAGCGCATCGCCATCGGCAGCACCGACAGCAGCGCGCGGTCCTTCGGGTAGTACCCTTCGAGCAGCACCTCGTAGCAGCGCATGCGTACGGCCGCGGGGATGTCGTCGCTCTTGGTCGCGCCGACGATCGGGTGGAGCAGCAGGCCGTCGACCATTTCCAGCGCGCATTTTTGGAGGTATTCGTGGGCGCGGTGGACGGGGTTGCGGGTCTGGAAGGCGACGACGGTGCGCCAGCCGCGTTCTTCGAAGATGCGCCGTACCTGGGCCGGGTCGCGGTGGTAGGCGGGGAACTCGACCGGCATCGGTCGGCGGAGGACGGTGACGCGTCCGGCGAGGTTGACCTCGCCCGCCTCTTCCAGCAGGTAGCGCACGCCGGGGTGGGCCCGGTCGGTGGTGCGGTAGACCTGGCGGGCCTCGCGTTCCTTGTCCGGCGCGTAGCGTTCCGCGACCTCGAGCGTGGCCAGCGCCTCGCCGTCCTCGGCGACGATCGCGATTTCCTCGCCGTCCTTGACGGAGGCGGCGAAGTCGCGGGGGACGCCGAGGGTGATCGGGATGGCCCAGGGAAGGCCGCCGGCCAGGCGCATCCGCTCGACGACCGACTCGTAGTCGGCGCGGCCGAGGAAGCCGGTGAGGGGCGAGTAGCCGCCGCCGGCGAGCAGTTCGAGGTCGGCGCGGACGCGTTCGTGGGCGGGGATCGCGCGTCGCTTCTTCGCCGCGCGCAGCCGTTCGGGTCGTTCGGCCTCGGGCGCCCACAGGTCGATCAGCGTGCCGCCGTGCGGAGCCACCGTCTGTGCCATGGTCGAGTCCTCCTGTCGTTTCCCGGGCCGCGGCGTTCAGGCGAGGTAGCCGCGGGCGCGAATTGCGGCGAGGATCTTCCGCGCGGACTCCTCGATCGATTCTTCGGCGGTGCGGACGACCACCTCGGGCTTGTCGGGCGGTTCGTAGGGGTCGGAGACGCCGGTGAACTGCGGGATCTCGCCGGCGAGGGCCTTCCTGTAGAGTCCCTTGACGTCGCGTTTCATGCATTCTTCGAGCGGGCAATCGACGAACACCTCGAGGAAGTCGCCGCACAGCCGGCGGTTCTCGTCGCGGATCGCGCGGTAGGGGGAGATCGCGGCGGTGATGGCGACGACGCCGTTGCGGGCGAGCAGGTGGGCGACGTAGCCGATGCGGCGGATGTTGGTGTCGCGGCCTTCCTTGGAGAAGCCGAGTCCCTTGCACAGGTGGGTGCGGACCTCGTCGCCGTCGAGGATCTCGACCTTGCGGCCGGCGCGGCGCAGTTCGGCGGCGACCTTTTCCGCCAGGGTCGATTTGCCCGAACCGGACAGGCCGGTGAACCAGAGCACGAAACCGTTCGCGGTGCCGTCCGCCATCCCGCTCCTCCCGCGCCGTCGCGCGCGCCCCGCCCCGTTGCCGGGCATAGTGGAATCCGGCGGCGGGGGCAAGAAACCCGCCGTCGCGGCGGGGGGTCGGCCCGGTTGTCGAGCGTGGAAGCCCCGGGCGGTGCGCTAGAGGCCTTCGGAATCGAAGACCGCCTCGACGAGGGTTCCGGCGGGGAGGCGGGCGGGACCTTCGGGGATCACCGCGTAGCCTTCGGTGCCGGCCAGGGCGGCGAGCATGCCGGAGCCCTGGCGGTCTTCGGCGAGGAAGGCGAGGCCGCCGTCGGGTTCGGGGCGCAACGCGCCGCGGGCGAAGAACCGCAGGTCGGCCGGCTTGCGGAACTCGGCCGCCAGCCGCGCGCGGAGGCGCGGCGGGGTGAGCGGCAGGCCGAGCAGCGCCCGCAGCAGCGGCAGGGCGAAGAAGCGGAAGCCGGCGGCGGTCGACAGCACGTTGCCCGGCAGTCCGGCCCACCAGAGCGCGCCCGAGGGGTGGCGGGCCAGGAGGACCGGCTTGCCGGGGCGGACCGACGCGCCGTGCGCCAGGACCTCGAACCCCAGCCGCTCCACGAGCGCGGGGACGAAGTCGCGGTCGCCGACCGAGACCGCGCCGGTCGAGATCACGACCTGGGGGGCTCCGGCGGGGCTCCCCTCCGCGGGGAGCCAGGCGCGGACGCGGTCGGCGGCTCGTTCGAGGTCGTCGGGCATCAGCGGCTCGCGGATCGCGGGCAGGCCGAGCCGGGCGGCCTCGCCGAGCAGGAACGGCAGGGAGGTGTTGCGGATCTGGCCGGGGCCCAGCGGCCGGTCGGGGTCCTCGACCAGTTCGTCGCCGGTGGCGACCAGCCGGAGCACCGGGCTGCGCCGAACGGTCAGCGTGCCGCAGGCCTGGCCGGCGGCGACCGCCAGGAGTTGGGGGGTGAGCACGCGCGGGGCGGCGACGAGGCGCGCGCCCCGGGCGGTGTCCTCGCCGCGGCGGCGCAGGTGGGCGCCGGGGGGCACGGGCGCGCGGAGCACCAGCCGTTCCGTCCCTCCTTCGGACTCCAGCTCGGCGTCCTCGCGGCGCAGCACGGTGTCGTACCCGGGGGGGATCGGCGCGCCGGTCATGATCCGCACGGTTTCGGCGGCCGCGGTCTCGATTTCGGGCAGCGGCGCGCCGGCGAACACGGTCGGGCCGACCCGCAGGCGCACCGGGTGGTCGGCGGACGCGCCGGCGGTGGCGGCGGACCGCAGCGCGAAGCCGTCCATCGCCGAGTTGTCGAACGGGGGGAGGTCTTCGCGGGCGACGAGGTCGGCGGCGAGCACGCGGCCACGGGCCTCGGCGAGCGGCACCTGTTCCGTCGCCGCGATCGGCGGCAGCGTCGCGAGGCGTTCGAGGATCTCGTCGTAGCGCAGGACGGGCGGCATCGGTCAGTGTCCCTGGCCTTCGAGCATCGACAGCGCGTGGCGGACGATCGGCTCGAGGCCCGGGAGGAGTTCCTCGAGCGCCTTCGGGCTGCCGGGGAGGGCGACGACCAGCATCCGGTCCTTGAGCCAGGCGCCGCCGCGGGAGAGCCAGCCGGTGACGGTGTGACGGGCGCTTTCCGCGCGCATCCACTCGCCGAAGCCGGGGACGTCGCGATCGGCCCAGGCGCGGAGCGTCTCGGGGGTCCGGTCGCGCGGCCCGATGCCGGTGCCGCCGCTGGTCAAGACGAGCGCCGCGCCGGCGGCGCGCCACTCCTCGAGGCGGGCGAGGAGCCGTTGCGGGTCGTCGGCTTCGACGGCGACCGTCGCGAGGCGGAAGCCCCAGGTTTCGAGGAACCGGCGCAGCACGGGGCCGCTGCGGTCCTCGTATTCACCGCGCGCGGCGCGGTCGCTCAGCACGAGGCCCGCGGCGAGGCGGGTCGCGTCGGCGCCAGAGTCCACTGCGTCCTCCTTCCTTGCGTTCCAGCCGGACGGGACCGATCTCCATCCCGCGGTCGATCGATTTCACCATGTCGTAGACCGTCAGCGCGGCCGCCGTCACGGCGGTGAGCGCCTCCATCTCGACGCCGGTCGGGGCGGTGCAGCGCACGGTCGCGCGGATCCGGATTCCGGCGGGCCGGGCGGTCGGGTGCAGTTCGAGGGCGACGTGGGAGAGCGGCAGCGGGTGGCACAGCGGCAGCCACTCGGGGGTGCGTTTGGCGGCCTGGATGCCGGCCACGCGGGCCACGGCGAGCACGTCGCCCTTGGGGAGGGAGCCCTCCCGGATCCGGCGCAGGGTGGCGGGTCGCATCGAGATGAACCCGGAGGCCACGGCGGTGCGAGCGGTGGGGGGCTTGTCGCCGACATCGATCATCTCGACGCGGCCGTGCGGTCCGCGGGTCATTCGACCACCTCCACCGCGTCGCCCGGGGCGACGAAGCCGCCGGCCAGCACCTTCGCGAACAGGCCGCGCCGCGGCATGATGCAGTCGCCGGTCAGGTTCCTGATCTCGCAGCCGGTGTGGCACTCCTTGCCGATCTGCGAGATCTCGAGCAGCACGTCGGGGCCGACGCGGAGCCGGGTGCCGACCCGGTAGGCGGCGGGGGGCAGGCGGCGGACGGCGAGGTTCTCGGCGAAGCGGCCGGCGTGCTCGGCGATCGGGCCGCCGAGCGCTTGTTCGATCTCCTCGACGCCGAGCAGGCTGACCTGGCGATGCCAGTCGCCGGCGTGGGCGTCGCCGACCAGGCCGTGGCCGACGCGGACCTCGGCTCGTTCCACCGGCGTCTTGACCGTGCCGGTCGTCCGGCTCACGCACACCGCCGCCACTTCGCCCGGCTCGTTCATCGCGTCCTCGTCCCCCGTCTCGACCCCCGATGTCCCGTCCCCCCGGCCCGCCTCCGGTGGGGCATACCCGCGCGGCGGCGGCCGGCGGGCTTCAGCCCCCGATCCCCCGCATGCCCCGGTCGGGCTCGCAGCCGATGGGGCGACCGACCGAGCGGAACCCGTCCTCGCGCAGGGCGACCGCCCGGCGCACCGCGTCGGCGACGGCCTCCGGGCCTTGCGCGAGGAAGGGCCGCAGGTCGACGAATCCTCGGCCGAACAGGCACAGCTTGAGCGCCCCGCGGGGCGCGATCCGCAGCCGGTTGCAGTGCTCGCAGAACGGCCGGGTGATCGCGCTGACGAAGCCGACGCCCAACGGGTCGCCGGGGCGGACGTAGACCACCGCCGGGCCGGCGTCGGGCTCGCTCTCCCGCGGCTCGAACCCGCGGTCGAGGATCCGTTCGATCAGCGGTTCGCTGCTCGCGTGCTCGCGGCGGTGGAACTCGTCGAGCCCTTCGATCGGCATCAACTCGATGAAGCGCAGTTCGATCGGCCGGCCGGCGCCCCAGGCGAGGAACGCGTCGAACTCGGCGAAGCCGACGCTGCGCAGCAGCACGACGTTGACCTTGACGCGGGCGAGGCCGGCGGCGAGCGCGGCATCGATGCCGCGCAGGACGTCGTCGAGGGCGTCGGCGCCGCGCACCTCGCGGTAGGCGCCGGCGCAGAGCGTGTCGAGGCTGACGTTGACCTGCTGCACGCCGGCGGCGGCCAGCTCGCGGACCCGGGGGGCCAGGCGCCGGCCGTTGGTGGTGAGCGCGATGCGGGGGAAGCCGGCCTCGTCGCGCATCGCGCGAACGATCTGCGGCAGGTCGGCGCGCAGCAACGGCTCGCCGCCGGTGAGCCGCAGCTTGTGGAACCCGAGGTGCCGGGCGAAGGCAACGCCGATCGTCCGCAACTCCTCGAGCGACAGTTCGTCGCGCCCGTCGCCGGACGCGCCGGCAACGTTGCAGTAGGCGCAGCGCAAGTCGCAGCGTTCGGTGATTCCGAGGCGCAGGTAGGTCAGGCGGCGCCCCTGCGGGTCCACCAACCCCTTGCCGGCCGGCTCCGGTCGCGCCACGCCGCTCCTTCCGGGCGCGGAACGCCGCGCCGACCCGCATCCTCGACAGGATCGAGGCGTTCGTCAACGGCCGCGAGGGTCGCCCGGCTGCGGGCACAGGCATCGAGGTGGGCAGGACTTCTCCGCAAGACGGCCGGCCTGCCGGGAACCTTGTCCGGAGCGGAAGCCTGGCCGGTCCGGGGACGGCGACGCGCGGCCCGCCCGGGTCGTGCGGAGCGGCGAGGGCCGCGGGCCCCGCGGGCGTGACCGCGCCGTGACGCGGGGCGGACGCGGGCGTGAAGGCAGCCCGACGGTGTCGTGGAGACCGGGTGACCGGACGGTGAGCGCTTCCGGCGCATGCTGGAGGTCGATGGCGCGGCTCCGTGCCGCCCGAAAGGACGTCCGATGCAACCGTTTGCCGACCTCCTCGCCGCCCTCCAACGTTTCGGCGCGGCCGATCTGATCCCGTCCGCGCTGCTGGCCGCCTCGCCCGCGACCAAGGTGCTGGTCGCGGTGTTCGTGCTGGTCGTGCCGGGCATGCTCTCGGGGTTCGCCCTGTTCCTGCTGGCGCGCAAGTTGTGGCGCGTGCGGCGCGCGCGGCGGAGCGCCGCGGCGCCCGCGGGCCGCCCGCCGGCGGACGATCGCGGGCGCCCACGGGTCGGGGCGTCGCTCCCGCCCGGCGCGTCAATCGATGTAGCGGCCGCCGTTGCCGCCGCCGAGGTCCAGATGGAAGTGGTTCGCGTGCTCCCGGTTGTGGTTGGGCGATAGCTGGACGTGGAACAGCCGCGCGGTCCAGGCGCCGCAGAAGGCGGAGAGCAGGACGGCCGCGCGCGGGTCGTCCACGGCGCCGTCGCAGGTCTCGTCGGTTCCCGGGTCGCGCCAGTCGGCCAGCACGTCGAGCGTCTCGCCCGAGGCGAGCACGAACCAGCGGGCGTCGATCGCCAGGCCGTAGTGGTGCTGCGACGGCCGTCCGCGCGCCGCCGCGCCCACCCCCTGCCGGGAGCCCTCGCGGTGGAACGAGTAGATCCGCACCTCGACCACGTCCAGCGCGCGCAGCAGCACGGACCATTCGGCCAGCGCCGCCGCCAGCCGGCAGTCGAGCACGTCGTGGTGGTTCGTCGCAGGCCAGGGGATGGCGTAGGTCACGCCGGCCACGGGACCGGTCAGGCGCACCGGCGCTTCGATCGCGGACGGCGCCCGCGCCACACGCTCGTAGGGCACCTTCCAGGCATCGAGCTGCGCGTAGCATTCGTCGGCGGTCAGCGCGAGCAGCGCGTCGGCATCGAGACCTTGCGGGACCGGCGGCGCGGGTTCCGGGGCGGCGTCGGGGAGGGGGTCGGCGGGCGGCGGTTCCGGGTCCGCGTCCGCCGCGCCGACCGCGGCGAGGTTTTCGTCGGCGGCCGGCCGGTGCGCTTCGAGGGGATCGACCGGGTCGCCGCCGGGCCACTCGAGCGCGGGCGGCAGGCCGGCGGCGCAGGCGGCGACGCCGACCAGCGCGAGGAGCGACGACGACACCGCGCGTTCCACGGCGCGATCGTACACCGTATCGCGCGAAATGGCCCGAAACCGGCGGGCGGCGCGGGACCGGCGGCGGGGCGACGCCGGGGATTCGGCCCGGGGCCGAGGGTGCGCGGGCGTGCAGCGGACCGGCTCGGCCCGCCTCGGCCGCCGGTCTCGAACGGCCTTGCGCGCGGCGTCCTTGCCGGCGGCGTTCATCGATGATACCCGGATGGCGGGGAGGTCGAAATGGTCCACCGCGCGAGGTTCCGCGTGCTGCTCGCCGCGCTGCTGCCGGCCGTCGCGGCGCCGGCCGCGGCGCGGCCGTGGGATTGCAGCGAGCCGCGGGGTGAGAACTGGTACGGGTGTCTCGGCGCGACGGCGGGGCGGGCCGGGATGGTCGAGGAGCTGCGTTCCCGGGAGGGCGACCTGGCGGAGGCGGCGCGCTGGGCCGGCCTGTTGAACTACACCGAGGCGGCGGAGCCGCTGCGGGCGCTGTTGGACGACCCGCCGGAGGCGGAGCGGCCCTGGCTGCTCGGGCAGGTGGCGGCGGCGCTGGCCGAGCTGGGAGATGCGGCGGCGGCGCCCGCGATCGTCGCGCTGGCGCGGCGGTTCGAGAACGAGAACTGGACGGTCTGGGAGCAGGCCGCGAACGCCCTGACGGACCTCGGCGGGCCGGACGCCGTCGCCTACGCGATCGAGCTGGCGCAGCGCACCCCCGTGCTGGACTCGACCTGGTCGCAGAACGCGATCGAGGAACTCCTGCCGCTGCTGCTGCGGGGGGATCCGCAGGTGTTGCGGCCGGTGCTGGAGCGGTGGACGGCGGGCGCGGGGCCGCGTCCGCGCGAGTTTCTGTTCGCCCGGCTGGAAGCCGCCCGGGTGCGGCTCGGGGACCCCGCGCTGCTGGCGGATACGCGGCGCTGCCTCGGCACGCCCGACACCGCCGTGCCCGCGCGGCCGGAGTTCTACGTCGCCGCGCTCGGAAGCGACCCGGCCGACATCCCGGCGCTCGTGCGCATGGCCTCCTCGACCTCACCCGAGGCGCGCGAGGCGTACCTGGCGATCCTCCGCTTCGCCGGGTGGCTCGACGCCGAGGAGCGCGCGGTTCCGGAAGGGCGGGCGGGCGACCGGCGGCGACGGGAGCTGGCGGACGCCCGGGAGGAGATCGTCCGGCGGCTGCGCGAGTTGACCGCGTACCGCGAAGACCGGGAGCACGTGCAGTTCGAGGCGCGCCAGCTCGCGTTGCACCACGCGGCGCTGGCGGCGCTGGGGGAGGAGTCGTCGCGCCGACGGCTGATCGAGCTGATCGCGGACGACGCGGCGACGGTGATCCCGTGGCTCGCGGCCGAGCACGCGGTGGCGCTGGAGCTGCCGGGGGCGCGGGAGGCGCTGGCGAAGATGGTGGTGCGCGGCACGCGCGCCGGCGCGCCGCTCGGCCTGTGGGAGACGCGCGCCGCGTTCGTCGACGCCGTCGCCGCGCGGCTCGGCGCCGACGACGCGGCGTGGACGGTCGAGCTGCTCGACCCGAACGTCCACGGGCGGCGCCGGGCGCTGCACTGGCTGGCGCGGCGGCGTCCGCGGGGAGCCTGCGACGCCGTGGCCGGCGCCGTGACCGGGGCGGACGACGAGGCGATCGAGGACGCGCTGCCGGCGTTGACCGTGCTGGGCGACGCCTGCCGGTGCCGGCTGGAGGCGCTGGCGTGCGACGCGACGGCGCCGGAGCGGGCGCGGCTGGTGTCGGTCGAAGTGCTGGCGATGATGCGGGCGCCGGGCGTGCGGCGGCAGATCGACCGGCTGTGGCCGCAGACCGACCTGCACGGGTATCTCGAGCGGGCCCGGCAGATCCTGGAGCTGCCGAGGTAGCGGGGCCGCGCCGCGGGGGGTCCGCCGCGTCAATCGCGGCGTCCGTGCCGGCGTCCGGCGCGGCGGTCGCCGGTCAGCCGACCAGGACGCGCAGGGCGACGAGCGCGCCGACGGCGGCGGTTTCGACGCGCAGGGGCAGGTCGGCGAGCGAGGCGCGGACGAAGCCGGCGGCGCAAAGCCGCTCCAGCTCGGCCTCCGAGAACCCGCCTTCCGGCCCGACGGCGAGGACCCAGAGCGGCGGCGGGTCGCGGCGGGCCGCGACGGCGTCGCGCAGCGGCCGGCCGTCGAGGTCGAGGACGAGTTTTGCGGCGTCGGGGGGGAGTTCCGCGCACCAGGCATCGAGCGACCGCGGCTCGTCGATCCGGGGAGCGCGGCCGGCGCCGCCGGCCCGCAGCGCCTCGGCGGCGACGCGGCGCAGCCGCTCGAGGACGGCGCCGGCGGCGGCGGCGCGCGAGAGCGACCGTGCGCAGCGCAGCGGGACGACGCGTTCCACCGCCAGTTCCGCGGCGGCGCGCACGAGGCGCGCCAGCGGTTCGCCGCGGCCCAGGCCGACGCCGAGGGCGAGCGGCGCGGCGGCCGCGGGGGGCCGTTCGACCAGCCCCGACAGCATGGTCCGGGCGGGCCCGATGTTCTCGACGATTCCGCGCCAGCGGCGGCCGGAGCCGTCGAACAGTTCGACCGGCTCGCCGGGGCGGGCGCGCCGCACCCGCGACAGGTAGCGGTGCTCGGCGCCGGAAACTTCGAGCCGGCCGTCGGTCGGGGGGGGCGATTCGAGGCGCAGGCGGAGGATGGTCATGACGGGGCGACGAGTTCGACGAGCGCCCATTCTTCGAGGACGGCGACGCGGTGTTCCCAGGTCGCGGGCCAGGCCGCCACGATGCCATCGACTTCGTCTTCGAGCAGGCCGGAGAGGAGGGCGCGGCCGCCGGGCCGGAGGCGCGGGGCGAGGGTTCCGGCGATGGCGCGGTGGACGGGGGCGGAGAGGTTGGCCAGGACGAGGCGGGCGCCGTCGGGGACGTCCTGCGCGTCGCCCTCGACGATCCGCAGCAGGAGGTGGACGGCGTTGGCCCGGGCGTTCTCGCGGGCCTCGTGGAGCGCCTCGGGATCGACATCGATCGCGGTGACGGGGGCGAGTCCGAGTTTGGCGGCGGCGATGGCGAGGATGCCGGAGCCGGTGCCGAGGTCGACGACCGGGCCGCGGGGGACGAGGCGGGGTCGGGCGTGTTCGAGCGCTTCGAGGACGAGGCGGGTGGTGGCGTGGGTGCCGGTGCCGAAGGCGTGGCCCGGGCGGATGACGATCGGGGTGCGGTCGGGGTAGTGTTTTGGGGAGACCCACGGCGGGAGGACGGCGAGCGTCCGGCCGACCGGTTGCGGCTGGAAGTACTTCTTCCAGCCTTCGGCCCAGTCCTCGACTTCGATCTCCTCGATCCGGCCCACCTCGCAGCCGGGGACGGCGGCGGCGACGCGGGCCAGTTCCTCGAGGCCGTGGCGGGTGAGCGCGTAGGCGCGGACGGTGACGCGGTCGTCGCCGTCCTGTTCCGCGGGGAGGATTTCGATCCCTTCGTAGCCGGCGAGGTACATCGCGCCGGAGAGGACGTCGAGCGAGGTATCGGCGGCGCGCACCGAGAGGCGCCAGATCGGCTCGTTCATGGGCCGCAGTCGCCGGGGACGGACGGGTCGCAGAGGACGATCGTGACGGTGGCGGGGTCGTTGGACCCCTCGCCGGTGCCGTAGACGATGCCGACGGGGACGGCGACGGCGGCGGCGACGCCGACGCCGACGATGGTCCAGAACCACCACGAGGTGTACCACGCGCCCTCGTCCTCGCCGCCGGGAACGGGCACGCGCAGCGGGGTCCGTTCGTCGCCCTTGCGTCCGACGACGGCGTTCTCGTCGTCGAGCGCCTCGAAGTAGTACTCGATGACGGGAGGTGCGATCCGGTCGCCGGCGATCGTCGCGGCGTAGCCGGTGGGGGTCGGTCGGGCCTCCAGGCGGACGAACTCGGACTCGCCGGCGGGGCGGTAGGCGACGACGAGGCGGCGGACGCGCCCGTCCGGGTCTTCGAGGGTGGCCTGCAGTTCGAGACTCTGGCCGCGGGTCGCCTCGGCCGGGAGCTGGTGATCGATCGTCGCCGGGCGCAGGCGGGACTGCGGCGACACCCAGCCCGGGCGGCCTTGCGCTTCCCACTCCGCGCGGACGCCTTCGAGGAACTCGCTGTATTCGGGGGAGAAGACGGCGGGGTCGAGACGGAACTCGGGCTGGATGGCGAGGAGCTGGCGGAAGGCCTGGCGGGCGTCGTCCTGTCGTCCGAGCACGAGGTAGTCCAGGGCGAGGAACTTGAAGATCGCGATCTTCTGTTCCGGGACGTTTTCGGCGCGGACGAGGGCGCGCTGGAGGGCATCGACGGACGCCTCGAACTCGAGGTCGTTGTACAGTTGCACGCCCTGCTGGATCAGCGGGTTCTCGGGGAAATCCTGCGCCCGGGCCGGGCCGGCGGGGAAGGCCGCCGCCAGCATCGCCGTTCCCAGGGCCGCGAGCCACCGCACGTTCATCGCCGTCCTCCCTCGCCGTCGCAGCCTAGCACAATCCGCTCCGCGTGGGGTCGACGTCGTCGAGCGCCTGGAACACCGGGCCGGCCCGGTCGCGGAGGGCGGCGACGACGGCCTGGCCGACGCGCTCGGCCGCGCGCGGGGAGCGCGCGGCGAGTTGCCGGTAGATCGCGGCGGCCGCGACGAGCCGTCCCGACCGGAACAGCGCCTCGACCAGCGGCGGCTCGACGGCGTCGGCCGGGGCGCCGAGCGCCGCGGCGCGCCGCAGATGGCCGATCGCCTCGCCCTCGCGGGCGGTGCGCACGAGGTGTTGGCCGAGGGCGAGGTGCAGGTGTTCGACGCCGGCGACGCCGGGGAAGACCTGGACGCCGAGGCGCAGGACTTCTTCGCCGTAGCGACCGGTTTCCGGGTCGCAGGCGAGGTGGGCGCGGCCGAGGAGGGCGAGGCCTTCGCAGACGAGGGCGAGGACGGCGCGGTCGGGGGCGGAGCGGGTCGGCTGGCGGCCGTAATCGAGCACGAAGCGCAGGAGCCCTCCGAGCAGGTCGGCGGCGCGGGCGGGGTCGGTCGGGAGCAGTTCGTTGGCCCGCCGGACCAGTTCGGCATCGATGCCGCCCAGCGGGTCGAGGTAGCGCTGCCACTCGTCCTCGACCTCCTGCCGGAGCCTGGCGATCAGCACTTCGAGCGTCACCGCCACGGGCTGGTCGCCGTGCAGGGCATCGATGTGCACGTCCGAGAGCTTGCGGGGGGGCTCGCCGAAGTAGACCCACTCCAGCGACCAGTCGAAGAGGGCGGCGAGCAGGATGTGGCGGCTGCCGAGCAGGGTGATCGCGCGGTCGCGGTCCAGCGGCAGTTCGACGACGGGCAGTTCGGGCTTGTCCTCGAGGAGCGCGGCGACGATCCGCCGCTTGAACTCCCGCAGCGTCAGCGATTCGGCGCGGCCGTCGCCGAGCGTGAAGCCGACGCGGCTGCGCTGGAAGTCGTCGGGCTGGACTTCGAGGTTCGTGACCTGCACGCCGAGGAGGGTCGCCATGCCGAAGAAGGTGCGTCCGAGGATGTCGCAGACCTCGTGGAACCCCGCCACTCCCTCGCCGAGCCGTTCGAGCCAGCCGTCGGCGCGGATGCCGTCGAGCGGGTAGGCCAGGCCGAGGTCGGCGAGCACGGAGAGGCCGCGCGCGCGCTCCGCGCCGACCAGGATGCCGCGCGAAAGCGCCTCGACCAGCAGCGGGGCCACCGCCGGAGCGTTGAGCGCCACGCACAGGTCGAGTCCCTCGGCGATCTGCTCGCCGCGTCCTTCGAGCAGCAACTCGCGAACCCGCGCCAGCTCCTTCTTGGAAGGCCCCGGCATCCCCATCACCATACCATCAACCACGGCGGGAGGATACCGAGTCCCCGGTGGCGGCGGGCGGTGGTCTTGCCGCCGGGAAGCGGGCTCCGGTAGTCTCTCGGTCGGGGAGTGGCGCCGTTGGCCGAACCGATCCGCGCCGTGCTGTTCGACCTCGATGGGGTCCTGGTGGACACCTACGAGGCCTGGTTCGGCCTGGTCCGGGCGACGGCACGCCACTTCGGCGCCCCGGAGGTGTCCCGGTCGGCGTTCGCCGCGAGCTGGGGCCAGAGCGTCGAGGACGACGCGCGCGAGCTGGTGCCGGGACCGTCGGCCCGCGAGGTGGCCGAGCACTACGGGGAGCACTTCCGGGAGCACGTCGCGGAGGTGCGGGCGGACCCGGAGGCCCGGCGGGTGCTCGACGACCTGCGCCGCCGGGGTCTCGGGCGCGCCTGCGTGACGAACTCGCCGACCTCCGTGGCCCGCGAGATCCTGCGGGCCGCCGGCCTCGAGGGGCTGCTCGACGAGGTCGTGGGTGCGGGGGACGCCGCGAACCCCAAGCCCGCTCCCGATCTGATCGAGGTTGCCCTCGGCAGGCTCGCGGTGCCCGCCGAGGCGGCGGTGATGGTGGGCGACTCGCGGTTCGACGAACAGGCCGCCGAGGCGGCCGGCGTGCGGTACGTGCACTACGACACGCGCGCCCGGGGCTCGCTCGCCCGGACGCTCGGCCGGGTTCTCGAAGGAGCGGAGGAGGTTGGATCATGAGCGTGGTGAAGCGGCTGGGTCGCGCGATCTCCGGCAACGTCTCGGCGCTGCTGGACAAGCTCGAGGATCCGTCCAAGCTGGCCGACCTGGCCCTGGAAGACATGGACAAGGCGATCCGCCAGGGGAAGCGGGCGATGACCGAGCTGCGGGGCGAGGCGAAGCGGCACGAGCAGAAGGCGAAGCTGCTGCAGGAGGAGGCCGAGCAGTGGTACCGCAAGGCCGCCGTGGCGCTCCAGAGCGGAGAGGAAGCCCTGGCCCGCGACGCGCTCCACCGCCGGCACGAGCTGTTGACGCAGGCGGTGGCCGAGACGCAGGCGGCGCGGGAGGCGAACGAGGAGGTGGAGCAGATCATCCGGCAGATGGCCCGTCTCCAGGTCGAGCGGGACGCGTTCGCCGCCCGGAAGGGCACGCTGGCCACCCAGGCCCAACTGCGCAAGGGCGGCACCGACAAGCCGCTCAGCACCCGTCTCGGCGGCGACGGCAAGGGACCGACGGCGGTGGAGCGCTTCGAGGAGTTGGAACGGCGGTTCGACACGGTCGAGGCGGAACGGGAGCTGGACGAACTCCTGGGGATCGGCAAGGACGCGGAAATCGAAGGCAAGTTCCGGCAGCTCGAGCAGCGGGGCGGAGTCGACGACGAACTGGCCGCGCTCAAGGCGCGGCTCGACAAGGCCGGCAAGACGGGATGAATCGCCACGCACCACGGCCTCACCAAGCCTGCCTGCACCGCTGAAACGAACACGATTTCAGATTTGAAACTATCCAACATCTCGGAACATTTTAGAATTACTCGAGAGTTCGAGATTCCGGCGTCTCGGTCGTCGCGTATCTCATCCGATTGGCAGGTTTCTCGTCACGAAATGAAAAGGATGAAATCCTCACCGAAGCCATTGAATCGTTGTGATGTCGAGAGATTCTCTGGCATGGGCGACGGTTCCCGAGATCCGGTCGCGCCCTTCTTCGCGTTTGGCACGTCTGTGGCATGGAGGGACATCCGGGTTTCGATGTAGGGCCCGTGCTATCGCGGTCTCCCCCCCCAGCGTGTAGCGCGGGCCCTACGCTGTTCCCTCCGCCCACGCGACCGTCCGGTCGTAGGGCGATGACAACCCACCGTTCCTTTCCTGCCTGGCCTCCCTAACCAGGAGGTCGCTGCCCGGCGCGAACGGGCGCCGGGCAGGTCTATCGACCGGTCGGTCGGGCGTCGCGCAACGGTCGCGTTGGCACGGTCTTCGTCGAGTGGTAGCCTGGGGGGGTGGCGCGCGAGGCGTCTCCGGCCTGGGGTTTTTACGGCGGCGCGTTCGACCCGCCGCACCTGGGGCATCTGTGCGTCGCGGCGCTGGCGCTGGCGCTGGGCGAGTTGGACCGGCTGCTGGTGGTGCCGACCTTCGACCATCCGTTCGGCAAGCAGATGGCGCCGTGGGCCGAGCGGCTGGCGATGGCGCGGCTGGCGTTCGCGCCGCTGGCGCGGGTCGAGGTGTCGGCGATCGAGGAGACGCTGCCGCGGCCGAGCCTGACGTTGCGGACGCTGAGGGCGCTGTGCGAGGCCCACCCGGGGGTCCGCTGGCGGCTGGTCGTCGGTTCGGACACGCTGCGCGACCGTGCGTCGTGGCATCGTTTCGACGAGGTGGCGCGGATGGCGGAGCCGCTGGTGATCGGCCGGGCGGGCCACGAGCCGGCGGAGGGGCTGGTGGTCCCGGACGTCCGTTCGACCGAGTTGCGGGAGGCGCTGGCGGCGGGGCGGGAGGTCGGCGGGCGGTTGGCGCCGGCGGTCGAGCGGCACATCCGGGCGCGGGGGTTGTACGGCGCGGGACCGCGCGGTTGACCCGTCAGAGCATCGTGGAGTTCGGCCGGGGCGAGCGGCGTTCGACGCCGTGCGGCGGGCCGTCGCCGCCCTGTCCGGCGGCGTGGCGCGGCGGGGCGATCAGGTCGAGCGCCCGTTCGCGGTCGCGGCGCAGGGGGACGATCTGCTCGGCGAAGTGCTGGCGGAGGAACTCGGCGAACCCGAGCTGGCTGCAGCGGATGTCGAAGCCGAGGATGATGTCGCGGATCGCGTCGTGCAGGGCGTCGGCGTCGGGGAAGCGGTCGGCGGGGTGGCGGGCGAGGGCGCGGTCGAGCAGGTCCTGGGCGGCGTCTTCCCACGGGCGGCCGCGGCGGGGGAGCGGGGGAACCGCCGCCTCGCGGGCCAGGCGCAGGGTTTCGATGTCGTTGCCGCCCTTGTACAGGCGGCGGCCGGCGAGCAGTTCCCAGACGAGGATGCCGAAGCCGAAGATGTCGGCGCGCTGGTCGACGGCGTCTCCGCGGGCCTGTTCGGGGGACATGTAGGCGAACTTGCCGCGCAGCGTCTCCGTCTCCGCGGCCGCCTCGTCCGGCGCCAGCGTCTCGGCCGCGGCGCGGGCGATGCCGAAGTCGCAGAGCTTGACTTCGCCCTCGAAGGAGACCAGCACGTTGGTCGGCGAGAGGTCGCGGTGGACGATGTGCAGCGGCCGGCCGTCGTCGGCCGCGGCGCGATGGGCGTGGGCCAGTCCGCGGCAGGCCTCCTCGAGGATGAAGAACGCGTATTCCGGCGGGAAGGGGAGCTGGCGGCGGGTGCACAGCCGCAGGAGTCGGTGGAGGTCGAGTCCCTCGACGTACTCCATGTCGATGTGCAGCCGGCCGTCGATCCGCCCCAGGTCGTGGACCTGGACGATGTTGGCGTGGCGCAGCGGGGCGCACAGCTTCGCCTCGGCGATCAGCATCTTCCCGAACTGCTCGTCGGCGGAGAGGCGGGCCAGCATGCGCTTGACGGCGACGAGGCGCGGGGCGCCGAGGCGGGTGAAGGTGCGGCCGAGGAAGATCTCGGCCATGCCGCCGCGACCGATCAGGTCGAACAGGACGTAGGGTCCGAAGCGTTGGGGCAGCGGCGTTCCGTCGGCGTCCCTAAGCACGGGCCACCTCCGTCGGCGGGGTCTCCTCGGTCACGACGACCGTTCCGTCCCGGACGTCCACGCGCAGCCGGGCGCCCGGCGGGAGGTCCGGCCGCAGCAGCGCCCTGGCCAGGGGCGCTTCGACGAGCCGCTGGATCGCGCGGCGCATCGGTCGGGCGCCGAGCGCCGGTTCGTAGCCGCCGGCCGCGAGCAGGTGTTCGACGAGCCGGTCGTCCGCCGCGACGGTCACGTCGCGTCCCGCCGCGGCCGCGGCGCAGGTGGCGCGGAGCAGCCGGCGGGCGATGTCGCGGATTTCCTCGGCGCCGAGCGGCTCGAAGACGAGCGTTTCGTCGATCCGGTTCCACAGTTCGGGCGGCAGCGCCCGGCGGGCCGCGGCGAGCACGGCCGCGGGATCCGGGGCGTCGGCCGCGCGGCCGAACCCCACCGCCCGCCGCGCGGCGTACAGTTCCGACCCCAGGTTGCTGGTCATCACGACGACGGCGTTGCGGAAATCGACCGCCTGGCCGCGCCCGTCGGTGAGCCGGGCGTCCTCGAGCACCTGGAGGAACAGCCGGTGCACGTCCGGGTGGGCCTTCTCGAACTCGTCGAGCAGCACCACCTGGTACGGGCGCCGGCGCAGCGCATCGGACAGCAGGCCGCCGGCCTCGAAGCCGACGTAGCCCGGCGGCGCGCCGACCAGCCGGGCGACGGCGTGGGGCTCCGCGTACTCGCTCAGGTCCAGCCGCAGCAGGTTTTCGCGGCCGGGGAACAGGCTTTCGGCGATGGCGCGGGCGGTTTCGGTCTTGCCGACGCCGGTGGGGCCGAGGAACAGGAACGAGCCGATCGGGCGGCGGCCGCGGAAGCCGGCCGCGTTGCGGCGGAGGACGTCGGCCACGCGGGCCAGGGCCGGGCGATGGCCGACGATCCGCGCCGCCAGTTCGTCCTCGAGCGCCAGCAGCCGCTGGCCGTCGGTCGCGAGCAGCCGTTCGGCGGGCACATCGACCCGTTCGGCCGCCACCGCCGCCACCTCGGGCGCGCCGGCCGTGGTCGCGCCGGCGCGGCGGGCGCGGGCCGCGGCCAGGTCGAGCAATTGCAGCGCCTTGTCGGGCAGGGCGCGGCCGACGAGATAACGGCGGGCGATGCGCACCGCCGCCTCGACGGCGCCGGGGGCGATCTCCACGCCGTGGTGTTCGGCGTAGCGCGGCCGCACCGCCTCGACCATCCGCCGGGCCGCCTCGTCGTCCGGTTCCTCGACTTCCACCGCGCCGAAGCAGCAGGCCAGGGCGGGCGACTGGCGGAGCGCGCGTTCCCAGCCCGCCGGGTCGGTCTCGGCGAGCACGGCGAAGGCGCGGGATTCGAGGGCGTCGCGCAGGGCGGCGTCGGCTCCGTCGCCGGCCTCGGCGACGGCGCGCAGGAACGCCCCGAGTTCACCGACGGCGAAGACGACGCGGCCGCCGAGCCCCCGGGCTTCGTCCGCGACGCGGCGGATGCGATCCGCGGCGCCCTCGCGCGGGCCGCCGAACCAGGCGCCCAGCGGCACCTCGAACAGGCGCAGGTCGTCGTCGGCCGCGGACGGCGCGGCGAGCGCGTGCAGGACGGCGGACTTGCCGACGCCCGGCGGGCCGACGAGGCACGGGGAGGAGGCGCGGCGCTTCTGGAGCACGTCGTGCAGCCGGGCCAGGACCTCTTCGCGCGCCACGGCCGGGTCGAAGCGTCCCTCGGCGGCGGCGCGCCGCAGGTCGCGGGCGTGCGCGGCCAGCCACGGCCCGACGGCCGGTTTCGGTTGGGGCCGCGTCGACGCGGCGCGGGCGGGTTGCGCGGCGGAGGACGACGCCGGCGTCCGGCGCGGAGCGGTCGTCGGGCGCGTCGGCACCGGGGCGCGGGGAACGGCCGGGCGGGGCGCCGGCGGATTCGGCCGCGGCGCGAGCTGGACCGGCAGCGGCTGGACCGCGGCGGTCGCGGGCGCCGGCGCCGCGGACGGCGCGGCCGAAGCGGCGGACCCGGGAAGGGCGGCCGGAAGCGGGCGCGGCCGCGGGGCCGGCGGCGTCCGTTCCGCGCGCGCCGTTTCGGCTGGTGCGGGAGGGCGCGGCGTCGCGGCGGGGGTGCGGGCGCGGGACCGCCAGCGGGCGGCGCCGGTGAGGAACCCGTGCACCGCGGCGGCGAACGCCTCGATGTCGACCCCTCCGGCGGCCAGCACGCGCCGGGCCGCGGACTCCTCGAGGCGCAGCAGGGCGCCGAGCAGGTGCACTTCGCCGACGGACCGGGCCTTGAGCTGCGCGGCGAACCGTTCGGCCGCCGCCCGGGCCGTCGCCACGACGTCGGGATGCTCGTGGATGCCGCCGGCCCGGAGCCGGATCCAGGTGCCGTCGACGCCGTAGGAGGCGAGCAGGCCGCGGGCGGGACCCCGGCCGTCGGCCAGGGCGCCCAGCAGGTGGAGGGTCGAGAGCCGTTCGCCGCGGCCGTGCGCCAGTTCCCGCGCCCGGGACCACGACTCGATGCCGTTGTCCGCGTTCGTCGCCATGGGGCTTCTCGCGACCGGCGGTTCGAGCCGCCGGTCGCGCCTCGGCCGAATCTGCCACGCCGCAATTCGCCCGGGCAAGTTTTCGGCCGCGGGGATCCGTCGAGCGGGACGGACGGGGCGCCGAGACGCTCGCCTCGCGGGCCGCGCCGGGTTATCCTCGGCGCATGCGATGCGGAGCCGCTCCGTTCCGTCGGTTGCGTCGTTCGCCGATCCCCGTGGCGTTCGCCGCCGCGCTGCTGCTGGCCGCGGCGCCGGACCGCGCGGCGGCCTACGGTTCCTACGGTTCGAAGATCGAAACCGGCTCGGCGATCGGCCTGTTCGCCGTCGGGGGGCTGCTCGCCGTGCCGACGGCCTTCGTGCTCGTCGATGACCCGCTGACCACCCAACGCGTGGTCGGCCGCTCGCTGGTCATCGCCGGCGGCCTCGTCATGATCGGTTTCGGGGCGTACTACTTCATCTCCGACGACCCGCTGTGGATCCCCCACGCGCTGGGCTGGGGCATCGGCGGCGCCCTGGCGATCTCGGGATTCGTGTGCTGGGTGGTGGACGAGGACCCGGGCGAGGGCGCGGGCGAGGCCGACCGGGGGGCGCCGGCGGGGCCGGAGGCGGGGTCGGGCGACACGACGGGGACGGCGACGCCGGACGCCCCGGGGGGAGAGGCGGAAGAGACGCCGGCGGCCCGGGAGGCGTCGCTTCCGGCGGCCGGGGGGTTCGGGCTGGCGCCGTGGCTGGCGCCGGGCGGCGGCGGGATCGTCCTGGCGGCCGTGTGGTGAAACGGGCCTGGCGGGAACGCTCGCGTGCAGGAGCGGTCGGCGCCTCGCGCGCCGCACGTTCCCCTCCGGGTCGGAGGACCGCGGCGGCGGGATCGTGGACGCGGCGAGCCGTTTGACTCGCCACCCGCCGTGGGCCAAGCTTGCCGGGTGGCGCGAGCGCGGCGCGCGCGCCCGGGACGGTTCGAAAGGGGTGCGGCATGAAGCGGACGTGGATCGGCGTCCTGTGCCTGGCAGCGCTCGGGTTGTCGTCGTGTCGCGAGGTGCAGGGGACGGAAGTCGTGTTCGAGTTCTGGACCGACCTGCGCGCGGACGAGGTGACGCGGGTGCACCTCCAGGTGGTGGGGGTCGGCGAGGGGGACGACCCGCGGGCGGTGGACTACGACTGCCGGGTCGATGACGACTACGAGGTGGGCGCGCAGGCGGGGCGGTCGGTGATCCAGTTCACGTATGCCGTGCGTCCGGGCGACCGCTGCAACCGCCGGGTCTTCCTTTCCGCCGCGCTGTACGTCGGCCGGGAGCGCATCGCGACGGGGAGCGCTTCGGCGGAGTTCGAATCGGGGCAGAGCAAGCGGGCGCAGGTGCGGATCCGGGCCGAGGACGACTGCGATCCCGGGGTGATGTGGTGCTACAGCGGCTGCTCGGACGGACAGTTCGACGTGAACAACTGCGGCTGGTGCGGCAACGCCTGTCCGGAGCGGGCATCCTGCCGGTCGGGGTGGTGCGACTGTCCCGAGGGTTGGAAGCTGTGCGACGCTGCCTGCGTCGACCTGCGCAAGGATCCCCGCAACTGCGGGGCGTGCGGCCGCGCCTGCCAGCCCGACCAGGCGTGCAAGGACGGCGTCTGCACCGGAGACTGCTCGCCGTGGACGCGCTGCGGCCAGTCGTGCGTCGACCTGCGGACCGACCGCCGGAACTGCGGCGCATGCGGCAACGACTGCGGCACGGGGCTCTGCAGCGACAGCGCCTGCAGCGACGCGTGCCGGGAGCCTCTGTTGGGCGGCAACTGCGACCCGATCGAACAGTGCAATTGCGGGAGCGGGGAACGGTGCGACGCGGTCGACAGCCCTTACGACGACTGGAGCGTCGAGCACTGCAAGCCCGCGGGGTCGGCGGAGGCGATGGCGTCGTGCGACGAAATGACGCCGGAGACGACCTGCGGCCCGGGGCTGGTCTGCATCTGGAGCGATCCGGGCGTGTCGGGCCCGATGCCGAGCCCCATGATGGGCACGTGCCGCAAGTGGTGCGTCGTCGGCGACGCGACCACGTGCGACAGCGGCAGCGGCGAGTTCTGCGCGATACTGGCCGGCCAGGTCTCGTACGCCGATGCCGGCCAACCCGCGTACGGCGTCTGCTACCCATATCCGGAGGTCGAGAGCTGCAACGGCGTGGACGACGACGGCAACGGGATGGTCGACGACCTGGGCGCCAACGGGGACCCCGAGAACTGCGGTTTCTGCGGCAACTATTGCCCGCCGCCCGGAAGCTGCATCGCCGGTGCATGCCAGATGAGCTGCGAGGACGCGTTCCTGTTCCCGTGTGGGGACGGAACCTGCCACGACAACCTGTGGGACCGGGAGAGTTGCGGGGCCTGTCCCGCGGAGGGCGGCAGTCCATGCAGTGCCCGGGAGACGTGTCACCAGGGCGTCTGCCAGGGCGGCACGGTGGGCGATCCTTGCGGCGCGGGCAACCAAGTCGCCGCCAATGCCCAGTGTTCCGGCGACGGGCTGGGCAGCAACGGCCGGTGCGCCCAGCAGATCCAACTTCCGGATGGAATGGAGTTCCCGGTTCCCGGCGGCTACTGCACGCGGTTCTGCAATCCGATGTTGACCGAGTGTCCCGCCGACTCGCTGTGCATCCAGCCGCTGACCGGCGCGGCGTTCTGCGCGAAGACCTGCGATCCGGGCTCGGCGACTCCGGAACTGGAGTGCCGGCTCTCCCAGGGCTACCAGTGCGTCACGATGGCGGTGGGAGGTCAATCCTTCTGCCTGCCCTTCGGGATCGTCGGCGAGTACGGCGGCGGCGCTCCCTAGGGTTCCGACCGGCGCTCCGGGCCCCGCAACTTCGTCGAACGAGGACCTTTCGGGCGGCGCCGGCCCGCCCCGCCGCAAGCCTGCGCCCGGTGGCGAGACGTACCTGCGCGTCGGAGGAATCGCCTGCGGAGGGACCGGTCCCGGCGCCGGTTCCGGCGCGGCGTCAGTCGATGCACAATCCCGAGAGGTCTTCCAGGAACGTGGTGCGCGACTGTTCGACGACCCCCGCCAGCTCATCGACCACGAAGCGCGCCTCGAGGAAGTCGTGGCGGCAGCCGCACGCCGGCACGACGAACGTCGTCACCTCGTAGCCACCCCCGGGCCGTTCGACGACGCGCGTGCCGGTGATCGTGTCGGCGACGTAGCGCCACGGCCCTTCGAGCACGAAGGCCGTGTCCTCCGTTCGGTCGCCGAAGAACGGCACCACGTCGCGCACGACGGCGTCGACGACGGCCAAAGCCGAGCGCGGGTCGCGCAGCGGCGCCAGGCGCTGGCGCAGCGCCGTCACCGTCTCGAGCTTCGAGATCGCCCCCATCCCCTCGTCGATCAGCAGGGAACACTCGAGCGGCCTCATGCAGCCCGCCGAGAAGGCGTCGGGGTTGCCGCGGCCCGCGGACCGCGCGTGGCAGCAGCGCAGCACGACGCCGTAGGGGGAGAGCCACGAGGCGGGCCAGGAGAGCTGGAAGAGGAGTTCGCAGCCGAACTGGCTGCGGATCGCCTCGAGCGCCGCGGGGCCGAGTTCGGGAGGCTCGTCGCGGCCGCCGTCGGGCACCTGCGTCGGTACGATCATCGGCCGCGTGCCTTCGGGCCTGCGCCCTTCCGCGAGCGGCCGGAACCGGCGGTCGGCGATGCGCGGTCCTTCGGGGTCGAGCGCGGTGGGGGGCGGGGGGGCGACGGGGGGCGGCGGCGCGACCTCCGCCGGCGCGGGGGCGACGTCCTCCGCCGGCGGGGGCGGGGGCGCGGCGTCGGCGACCTCGGGGCCGACCGGGCCCGGACCCGTCGTCCGCGGGCATCCCTGCGCCGCCCAGCCGGCGAGCGCCAGCGCGACGGCGACCGACGGCCACAGCACGCGTCTCATGGTTCCTCCTCCTCGCCCAGCAGCAGCAGTTCCTCGACGCCCGCCGCCCAGGCCGCGATGCCCGCCGCGACGGCGGCGTTGCCTTCGAGCGCCCGGGCCTCGGCGGACACCGGACCCGGAGTCGATACCACGACGAGCCTCCCGCCGTCAGCCCCCCCGCCGGGCGCGGCGATGCGGAGCGCGGCCGCCAGCACCCGGGAGGCGGGTTCGGGTCCGGGACGGAACGGGCGCGACGGGTTCCAGTCGGCGGCGGCCGCTTCGACCCAGCTCGCCTCGGAGGACCGCGCCAGCACCTCGACCCCCTCCCCCGCCGGCACGATCAGCGGCGAGGCGAACGGCAGGACGGCAATCGCCCGACCTGTTCCTCCGGGGAGGGTGAACGCGGTCCGCACGAACGGCGGGTAGCTGAGGAACAGCCGGCCGCCCGGGGCGGGAACGGAGACGCGCGCGCAGGCGGGGTCGACCACGATCCCGTCGGCGAAGGAGACCCCGGTCCCGGCCAGCAGCGGGGTCGGGTCGGACGCCGAGCGCACGACCGTTCGCGCGCCGCGCTCGTCCCGCACCGCGTAGCGGCCGCCGGCGACGACGACGCCGCGGCCGTGTTGGAGCGCCTTGCGGGTCGCGGCGGCGGCCCAGGCCGGCAGCGGGCCGGCGCCGGAGGCGAGGACGACGATCGCGGCGAACCCGAGCGGGTCGTCGGTCGCCCCGACCGGCACGAGTGCGAAGTCCGGCAGCGCCTCGGCCAGCGCCCGGGCGCCGTCCGTGTCGCCGACCGGGACGATCGCGCCGATGCGGATCGGGCCGCGCACGACGCGGTGCAACGCGAGCAGCAGCTGCAGGCGCGGCGAGCCCCGGCCGGGAGCGAGGTCGGTGACGGGGGTCAGCCGCTCGCCGAGGGCGACGACGAGGCAGCGCACGGCGTCGGGCCGGCCGCCCTCGCGGGGCAGCACCTCCAGGCCGCGGAGCGCGGTCACCGCCGCCTCGTCGAACGGCGCGGCGGTGATGTCGACGCGCCGCAGTCGCGGGGTCGCCTCGCGCAGCGCCTCGGCGGCTGCCCGCAGCTCGCCGTCGAACGCCGGGTCGCCGCCCGCCTCGACGGAGGGCAGGAACAGGCGCAACCGGACCGGCGGACCGTCCTCCGCCAGCAACCAGGCCGCCGCCTCGGCGATCCGCCTCGCTTCCCGCTCGCCGAGTGCCGGTTCCGCCGGTTCCGCCGGTTCGACCGGCGGCGGTTCGGGTGCCGGCGGTGGCGCTTCGACGAGCGGCGGTGGAGGAGGGTGCGGCGGCGGGTGTCCCGGACAGCCGGCGAGCAGCACGCCGGCCAAGATCGTCCACGCGTCCGTTCGTCGACCGACGTCGCCCGAGATCCGTCCCATCAGCGACCCTCGTCCGTCCCCGCCCGTCCTCGATCGGCGGATACCAGCGCCGCGCCTCCGGCACAAGTTCCCGGAGGAGGGCAGAGGGTGAGCTGGTCGGGGCGGGCCCGGCGATCGTCCTCGAAGGCGGGCGCTACCACGTCTGGTACGGCTCGCCGGGCGCCGTCGCCGGCACGTGGGACGCGATCCGGCACGCGACGAGCGACGAGGGACTGCCCTCTGTGGAGCAGGCAATCGAACGGCCCTTGGTCCCCCGGCGTCGCCGCCCCGCTGGCAACACACGGTTCCTGGATCGACGCGCGGCCAAGCGGTCCTCCCCGGGTGACGGGGATGGCGATCTCAATTCCACCCAGCTCGGTAGCTCCAAGGATACCAGCGGCCTCGGAGGCACTTCAACCCGACGAATTCTTCGACGAGCTGCTGGTCGCCTCGGTCCGGGTTCGTCCGCCAGCTCAGCTCGACCACGGCGGCGCCCCCCTCGCGGGAATTGATTTCATCGATGCGGATGCCCAGCTGGGTGCGGCTGAGTCCCTGGTTGCCGACGAAGACCGGCTGCGGGGCCCCCTCGTAGTGCAGATTCAACCGCTCCCTGTCCTCGGCCTCGGCGTGCAGGTAGACCACCGACCCTGCGGGAGGGTTGAAGGCGACGGAACCGAAGAACCCGGCGACCAGCGCGGCCTGCTCGCTGCATCCCGCTCCGGGCCGAGGAGCGCCGCCGAGCGGCGCGGGGTCCAGGGGATCGGCGAGCGTGTCGCCGTCCGTGTCGGCGGCGGCGGGATCGGTCTGCAGCACGGCCTCCTCGCGGTCGGACCAGCCGTCCCCGTCGGCGTCGCGCTCCAGCTCCGCCCAGAGGAGGTCGATCATCTCGTCCACGGGTGCGAGTTCCGCGGGACAGGGAGTGTCCTCGGTCGCTTCTGCATCGTCTCCGCAGTTTCCACAACTGCAGCAGTCGTCGCTGCGGCGAAGACCGATCCGCACGCCCTCCGCGATCGGCCGAACAGAGAGCAGATCCAGGCAGAGCGACCGGAACCGGTCGACGAAGAGCGGTCGTTTCGGTTCTCCGGTCGCGCGCAGGACCCACAGCTCGGGGTCCGGCCCGAAGTGTTCGGCCGACGTCAGGGCAACGACGCGCCGGTCCTGCGAAGCGAGGCACCACCGACTCTGCGCCTGTCGGGAGGAATCGCGTGGGCAGCGGACGAATCGGCCGTCGGCCGTGAAGGCCGGTTCGCGCCGCGGGTCGGGCAACCACGGCGCTGCTCGCCGGGAGAGGCCGAGACGGAACGCATCGATTTTCGCCAGCGCTTCGGGCGTTCCGATCTCCACCAGACCGCCCATGGCCAGCCAGCGGGCGTGGGTTGGCCAAGGCGGGCCGTGTTCGAAGAGGCGGTGGGTGTCGAAGGAGGCGTCGGTCAGGACGCGACCGAGCAGGTCGATCGCCGCGGGCGATCTCGCCGCGGCGATCGCCGACAAGACCTGTCCCGCCAGCCAGAGCGAGAGGTGCGACGACTCGCCCTCCGGGACCGGCCAGCGGAACGACGCCAGCAGGGCCGGGACGGCCGCGGGATCGGGGACGCGCGCCAGCGTCCCCGCCGCCACGAGGCGCAAGGCCGGCCGGTCGCTGGCCAGGGCTTCCCGTGCGGCGGGATGAACGGCCGCACCGGCCAGCGCAAGCCGCTCCAGTTGCTGCTCGATCTCGCTCCAGTCCACCCACCCATCCTGCTCGATCTTGTCAGCGAGCCGGGCCAGGCGGGTCTGGTAGTTCATCCGCTCCGCAAACGGCGGTCCGCTGGAAAGGAGATCGATGGCCGCCAGGCGCCTGTTCCATTTGGTGCCGACGACCAGGGTACGATCGTCCGCAAGCATGGCTTGAAGCCGGGAGTCGTCGTCCGGACTCGTCAGCATCGTCACCTGCCACGGGCGCAGCGACTGCGCGTCGAGGAGCGCCATGACGTTCCGGCGAGGGCCTTCGGCAACGGCGAACAACAACGAGTCGCTGGTGGGAAGCAAGAAGTGGAGCGGCGGGATCACCGGTGCTCCGGCAGGCCGCGGCTCCTTGTCCGAAGACTTCCAGAGCCAGGAGATGTCTTGTTCGGCAAGCGCGGCCCCGGTCGCGCCCCCGAGGCGTCGCAGGGTCGCTTCCGACAGGACCACCACGTCGGAGCGGAGAGCGTGCAGCGCGACCGGGCGGCGCACGAACGGGAGTTCCCAGACCTGTTGCAGTTCGGGCAACTGGAAGGCGACCAGCCAGCCGTCGGCCGAGACCGCCCCCCCCGGATCCCTGGGCCGCTCCACCCATCCGACCAGCAGGCCGCCCACCATGGTGGAGAAGCGGATCGTTCGCGGCACCACCGTCCTGCCGATTTCCCGGCCATTCTGCAGGTGGAACAGACGAACGGTCGTCGCCGACGGACCCGTCCCGGCGGCGACCGCGGCGACGGAACCCGGGCGGGCAGCGGGACGAAACACCGCCACGCGGTCGGTCGTGACCGCGACCTGCGCTTCCGCCGAAGTCGGACGTTGCCACGCCACGGCCCCGGTCAGGAGGTCGACGGCCACCAGCGAGACGTCGTCGCCGATCACCCGGTGCCGGTCCACCTGCCGCATCGTGCGGAAGACGAGGCGGTCGCCGACCGCTTGTGCGCGGCCCGCCGGTACGCCATCGATCACCGTCTCCCACAGGATCTTTCCGGTCCGCAGATCAACCGCGGCGAGGGTCGCCCCGCCGCTCAGGTAGAGACGTCCCTCGTGGAGCACGGGAAGCATGAAGCAGTCCAGGAGCCGTTGTGACTCGGCCATCGCGCCCGCCGCCGCCAGCCGGCCCGCGTCGTCACAGGAGTTGACGGCAACCGCCGTGGAAGGCGGTGGCGGACTCCACGGCAGGGACCACAGTTCGCGGCCATCCTCGATCGACAGGGCCACGACGGTTCCGGATTCCGCGTCCAGGCCGACGACCAGACCGCCTTCGGACCACAGTGCGAGGGGCGACAGCGGCGGGGATCCCTTCGACGTCGTCCGTTCCCAGCGGACGACCGCCGAAGGAAGGGCCGCCGGGTCCCGAGGAAGCCGCGAAGGATCGAGATCCGGTCCGAGCCGACGCGCTCCGGCGGGTCGCGGTTCGCTCCCGGCATCCGGTCCGGGCTGTCCCGCCGCTTCGGGCGCAAGAATCGTCCCGCCTTCCCCAAGCGCCGCCAGGCCGCTTGTTCGCCGGCACCCCCCGGCGCCGCCGGCGGTGGCGAGAGCGGCCGCCAGGCACCACAAGACCGGTGCGCGCTGCCCGGTGCCGCGGCCGGCACGGACGGCGAGAAGCGACGAAACGGCAGTTCCGCTGGTCCGCACGTACGGCATCGTCATCTCCTCCCACGAACAACGTTCGTCACGTTCCGGCTGGTCACCGCGCGGGCGTCCGGACCGGGCACGCCGGTTCGAGACAACCGGCTGAACGGCAGCGGGCAGCCGCAGGTTTCGCCCCGCTCGCCCTCCCTCGGCTCCGGGCCCACCGGGCCCGGCCCGGCCCACGCTCCCACCGGCGCCATCTGTCCGTCTTCCCCTCCCATCTCATCCCCGCCCACCCACCTTCTACACTGTCTTCGAAGAACAGTTCAGTCTCCCGACCGGAGTCGGGGCGGTTTGGACCTCGCCGACGGGGGAAGAGGGGAGAGAGCCCTTTCCGCTCGCGCGGTGGTCGACGCGGGCGGGGCAACCGGTGCGACAACCGCCTCCTGGAGCTTCGCAACCGCCCACGGCGAACGGGATTGGTACGGTACGGCACGGCCTTTTCCCGGCCCGGCGACTCTGCTACTGGCTCCGGCGATGAGCGGCAGGACGGCCGAGACGCCGTGGCGGGCCTACCGGCGGGCGAACGCCGTGCTGGACGGCGAGCTGTTGCGGCGTCCCGACGAGGTGACCTGCGCGAAGTCCCGGCGGGAGCGGCGTGCGGACGCCCACCGCGTGGCCGGCGAGTTGTACGCGGCGCTGGGAAATCCCCAGCTCGCCTGGCCGGCGATCCACGTCGCCGGCACGAGCGGCAAGGGATCGGTGGCCTGGGCCGTCGCGCACCTGCTGCGCGCCGCCGGCCTGCGCGTCGGCCTCCACGTCTCGCCGTACCTCCAGGTGGCGACCGAGAAGATCTGGATCGATGGCCGCTACATCGATGGATGTTCCTTCGCCCGGCTCGTCGACCGCGTGGCGCCCATCGTGCGGCGGCTCCGGACGCCCGACTGCCCGGCTTCGGTCCACGGGTTGGCGGCGGCGGCGGCGGCCTTCGAGGCGTTCCGGCGGGCGCGGGTCGATGTCGCCGTGGTCGAGGCGAGTTGCGGCGGGCGCTACGACGTGACGGCCCATCTGGCCACCCGCGTCGCGGTCGTGACGTCCGTGGCCGACGACCATCGGGACGTGCTCGGACCGACGCTCCGGGACGTCGCCTGGCACAAGGCGGGCATCCTGCGGCGCGGGGCGGCGGCGGTGTCGGGGGTCGCGGGGGTCGGGCGCGAGGTGTTGCGGGCCGAAGCGCGGGCGCTCGGGGTGGAGTTGCGGGAAATCCCGACGCGCGGCCGGTCGATCGGCGCCCGCAACCGGGCGCTGGCCGAGGCGGCGGTGCGGGCGTTCGGCGTGGAGCCGCCGGCCGGGGTGGTCGTTCCGCCGTTTGCGGGCCGGCTGGAGACGGTGGCGGAACGGCCGCGGGTCGTGCTCGACATCGCGCACAACCCGGAGAAGGCGCGCGGCCTGGCGCGGTCGCTCGGCGCCGTCGGCGAGCTGGTGCTGGTCTTCGGGGCGCTGCGCGGCAAGAACCTGGCCGCGATGCTGCGGACCCTGGCCGGGGGCTGCCGCCGGGCGGTGTTCACGGCGCCCGCGGTGGCGGGGAAGTCGCCGGTGCCGGCCGAGGAGCTGCGAGAACGTTTCGGCGCCTGGTTCGACGAGGCCCGCACGGCGCCGGAGCCGCGCCGCGCGCTGGAGGCGGCCCAGCGGCTCGCCGGGCGTCGCGGCACGGTGCTGGTCACCGGCTCGGCGTACCTCGTCGGAGCGCTGCGCGGCCGGTGGTTCCCCGACCGCGCCGTGCTGCTCGCTCGCTCGTCGTTTCCCGAGTGAGCGCCCGGGGCGGGGCGCCGGCGCCGGGTTTCCGCCGCGCACGGGTCCGGGGCCGCGGCGGGCGGCGCGCCGCCGACTCACGAGGACAGCGCGAGGAACATCGCGTGCGCGAGGCGGATGTCGGACTCGATCTCGCGGATCCCGACCGCGGCGTCGGGGAGTTCGGTGCGCAGGGTGAGCACGAGGCCACGGCGATGGGCTTCCACCCCCTGCACGGCGCGCGACAGCAACGGAAGCCCCTCGACGAACGCCCGGTCCCGCAGCTCCCGGTAGTCGCGGCCGGCCTGGAAGGTTTCCACGACGAACTGTCGCCCGATCCCTCCGATGTCTCCGACGAATTCCTCCAGCCAGTGTTCGCCCGCCTCCGGGTCGATCTCCTGCCCGGCCGGAGCCCGCTTCACGTAGAAGACCTCGTCGTCGCCGACGGTCTCGCCGAGATGCGCGAAGAAGTACTCGGAGCTCCGTTCGACCCACAGGCACGTCCCCTGGTACTCGCCCTCCCAGTACACCGACGGGTAGTCCTCCGGCTGGTCGTGTGTTCGAAACCGCTGCTGCAGGTGAAAGGCCTCCACGACCTCCTCGAGCAGCCGATCGTGGAAGGCGCGCTTGATCCGGTCGAGCCATCCCATGGTTGGTCCTCCCGCGCCTCGGAGGATGAAGGTGACGGCCGCCGAAGGCAAGCCGCGCGTCGGCCGGCCCCGGGAGGCCCGGCCCGCGGCGCTGCGGGACTGCCACCCGCGCCGAAGCGCGGCCGCTCTTCGATCGGCACGACCGAACCCGGGGGAGTCGGCGGCCGGGGGGAGGACGCTTGCGCCGACGCGCGAGGGAGGCACGGTCGCCGACCCCGGATCGACGGACGCTCCCCGCTGGTTGCCGCCCGTCGCCGATGGTACGTTCGGCCGCGTGGAGGCGGCGATGGAGACGCTGGCGTACCGCGTGGAGGATCGGATCGGATTCCTGACGTTGAACCGTCCCGAGCGATACAACGCCGTCGACCGGACGATGATGCTGGAGCTGGAGGCGTTCTGGCGCGAGCGCGCGTGGGACGACGGCGTCGGCGTGATCGTGCTCGACGGCGGCGCCGCCAAGGGCTTCTGCGCCGGTCTCGACATGAAGACGCTGGGGCCGGAGATCTTCGCGATGGAGCCGGCGGCGATGTACGACGGGCAGCGGCGGCTGGCGCGGCTGCTGCTGGCGATGCGGCGGGCGCCGCAGCCGATCGTGTGCGCGGTGCACGGCGCCGCGGCGGGGCTCGGGTTCTCGTTCGCCATGGCGTCCGACGTGCGCGTGATCGCCGAGGACGCCCGTTTCTCCGCGGCGTACATCCGCATCGGGCTCGGCGGCGCGGACATGGCGAGCAGCTACTTCCTCCCGCGGCTGATCGGGGCGGGCCGCGCGGCGGAGTTCCTCCTCACCGGCGACTGGATGACCGCCGCCGACGCCATGGCGCTGGGGTTCGCCAGCCGTCTCGTCCCGCGCGACCGCCTGCTCGAGACGGCGACCGCCATCGCCCGCGCGATGACCTCGAACAACCCCCTCGGCCTGCGCATGACCAAGGAAGCGCTCAACATCGCGCTCGACGCGGGCGGCCTGGAGGCGTGCCTGGAACTGGAGGACCGCAACCAGGTGATGCTGCTCCTGGCCCGGAAACTGGAAGGACGCCGCCTGTAGCTCGGTGGCGCGGCGTTCCCCGACGGAGCGTCCGACGCGGCGCTACAGCTCGAGGTCGCCGCCGCTGTCGGGTCCGAGGCAGCGGCGGTTGCCCTCGCCGACGACGGGGGGCGGGGGGACGGGCGGGGCGACCCGCGGCGCAAGCCACGCGGGGCGGGGCGGCGGCGGGATCGCCTCCAGCCAGGCGCGCCAGGCCTCGTCGCCGAACGCCGCGGCGGCGAACGGCCAGTCGAGGTCGGCGTAGACCGCGCGCATCGCGCCGCGCGCCAGCACCGGGCCGTCGGGCGTGTCGATCACCACGTACAGGGCGTCGATCCCCCCCAGCCCCTCGACGCGGCCGTCGCGGCGGAAGGCGCGACGCCCGTCGGCCGGCGCGGCGGCGTCGGCGCGCAGCGCGTCCGCGAGGATCGACTCGGCCCAGCCGCCGGCCCGCGCCGCCGTCGCGATCTGGGTCTCGCTCCACGGCGCGCCGGAGACTTCGCGCGCCGCGAGGTCGGCGAAGGCGCGGCCGAAGACGGCGACGGAGCGCAACGTTTCCTGGAGCAGGTAGGCGGAGGTCTGCTCCGGGCCGGCCGGCGTTTCCAGTTCGCGCTCGGGGAGCACCCCGAGCGACCGGAGTTCCGCGGCGAGCGCCTCGGCAACGTCGGCCACGGAGCGGAACGCCTCGGGCAGCGGCGCCACGGCGCCGTGTGGAGTTTCGGCGCCCGCCGGGACGCAGTCGGGAAACGGCGCGGGCGCCGGAAGCCGGAGGGCGCCGGACAGCGCGAGGCGGCGTTCCGCGGCCCAGGAGCGCGGCAGCACCGCCCACGCCTCCGGCCGGACGCGTGCGCGGCCGGACGGGACCGTCGCGGGGTCCGGGAACGCGTCCAGCCGCCGGGCGAGGTCGGGGTCGAGCGTGCCGGGGCCGAGCCACTCGGCGGCGGCGTCGCAGCCGGGACAGCGCGCCGGGTCGAGCGCTCCGGGCAGCAGGCCCAGCGTCCCGCGGGGCGGTGCGTCGGGCAGCGCGAGCACGGCGCGGACCGAGGTTCCGCCGGTGCGCGGCAGCGCGGCGCCCTCCCCCGCCGCGGCGCGCAACGCGGCGGCGACGGGCAGCGGATCGAGCCCGCGGCGGGCGCGCCCGACGAAGCGCAGCAGGCGGCTCGCGCGGTCCCAGAGCTCGGCCGCGGGCCGGTCTCCCGACGCGGCGTCGGCCAGCAGGCGCACGATCAGCGGGCCGGAGGCCGGGTCGGCCAGGTCGGCCGCGGCGGCCGGCGCGGCCAGCTCGAGCCACAGCAGTGCGCGGCACAGGGCCCGTGCGCGCCCCTCGGGAGCCGCCTCGGCCAGGCGGAAACGCCCGAAATCGACCTCGCGCCGGAGCAGTTCGGTCGGAAACACCCCCGCGGCGGCGCGAATCCGCAGCAGCGCCTCCGCGACCATCGCGTCGCAGGAGGGCGGCAGGGCCGGCCAGGGAAGCTCCGGCATCGGCACCAGCGCGTCGGCGAAACCCGCCTCGGCGTGGATGTCGTCGTCGGGATCGGGCTCCGACTCGGGCTCCGCCCCGGCCGGGCGCGCCCCTTCGGCGTCGAGCAACCGGGCGGCGACGGCGAACAGGGCGATCGTGCGATCGAGCCCCAGCCGCACCTCGGTCCCGTCGCCGAGGGTGAGCTTGCGCAGTTCGAGGCCGCGGGCGACGAGCGCGTGGAGCGCGCGGCAGAGCGCGGGCGCGGCGTGGTTGGCCTCGACCTCCCGCGCCACGGCGCCCCAGGCGGCGAGCAGCAGATCGACCGCCAGTTCCGGGGTGACGTAGTTCGGCAGCCCGACCCGCTCGTTGCGCTCGTAGAGCAGGAAGGCGCCCCGGGCCGGCGTCGGCGCGAGGAAGAAACCGTCGCGCTCGAGCCGCGCGCGGTGGTCGGCGTCGAGGCCCGGATACCGGTCGAGGTTCCGGACGTCGGCGAGCCGAACGACGCCCGTCGGGGGAAGCTCGGCCGCGTGCTCGGGAGGCGACGCGGCGTCGGCGCCGGCGCCGGGCGGCGGCGCCGCGTCCGACGCGGGCCGCTCCGAACCGCGGCAGGCCGGCGTCGCGGCGCAGAGACCGGCGAGCAGGAGAACGTGCGGCGGAACGGATCGCGCGCTCGGCATCGTGGACCCTCGCGGCGGCATCCTAGGCGGCGCGGGAGCCCGGCTCAAGTTCGCCGGGTGCCGCGGGTGCATCCGCGACGGGCGGCGACGTTTCCGGCAGGGGCGCCGTCCGAAAAGCCGGTTCCGCGACACCATTTGTCGGGGAGGGCGAGTCCGCCGCGGCGGGCCGAGACGCTTCGACTCGTGGGGGAGGACCGGCCTGTTTCGCGCGGGACTACGGCGGCGCGGCGTCGGGCGGGTCCGGCGGGCCGGCGACGGAATCGATCGTGACCAGGACGCCGGAGGCGCCGGGCGTGATCGGCTCGCGGCTCCGCCCCTCCAGGTCGCCCGCCTGCGGCGGTCCCGCCGTCCCGGAGCGGCTCACCCGCGCGACCACCTCGAGCCGCTCGGGAGGGAGTTCCCCCGGCGCGCCCGCGTGTCCGGCGGCCAGGGTGAACTCGACGGGGAACCGCGGGTCGGGGATGCGCCGCGCCGCCGCCGGCACGCGCGCGCCCGGCGAGCGGGCGAAGACGAACAGGACGGCTTCCGGCGGAACGCGGCCGGCCAGTTCCGGGGCCAGGGCCACGGTGCCCGAGACGGTCCAGGTCGGCGGCGCGGGCGCCGGCGACGCTCCGGCGGCCGGCGGCTCCACCGGCGAGCGGTCGGCCGGCGGTCCGCCCGGCATTCCGGGCGGCGTCCCGCGGGCCGCCGGGTCGAACTCCTCGAGCGGGGCGATGTTCTTGCCGCAGGCCAGCGCCGCCGGCAGGGCGAGAACGGCGAGAACGGACCGGCGGGTTCGCCGGCGGGCGGCGAGCTGCGGGGTTCGCATCGACGGCGGAGGGTCGGACGATGTCCGGCCGGAGTCCGCCGCCGGCGGCGAGGCGGGCCGCCCGCACCCGCCGAAGTGCTTCCTCTCGAAACGGTAACGCACGGCCATGCGCCTCACGGTCGGGCGGGCGGCGGGGTCGAGGTTCGTTGCGGCGCGGCGGCGGCGGGCGCAGCGTCGCGCGGCGGGGCGAACTGGAGACGCAGCGCCTCCCGCCGCTCGGCCCGCGCCCGTTCCCCCGCGCGCCAGCGTTCGACGCGCGCGGGGCGCTGGAGCATGAGGGCCGACTGCTGGCGCGCGACATCGACCTGGGGGCCGAGGATGTCGCGCGCCCGCGCGCGAAGGCGACCGGGTTCCGCTCCGGCCGGCGCGTCGGGGCCGAGCGCCGCGGCCAGTTCCCGCGCGCGCGCCTCGACGCGCCGGCGCCGCGCGAGCAGCGTCGCCGCCCACGACGGATGCCGCTCGGGCGAGAGCGCCGGGACGTCCCGCGTCCACGGCGCGAGGGGATCGAGGTCGTGGCGATCGAGCAGCCGGTCGGCCTGCCATTCGTCCCAGAGCGTCCAGCGGTCGACCAGCTCGGGCCACGGCGCGGCTTCGTGCGGCGGCGCGGCGGCGGAGAGTTCGAGCGCGCCGAGTTCCGAGCCGCGGCCCGCCGCCGCGCCCTCCGCGGCGCCGGCGCGGGCGACGACGCGGCCGGCCAGGACGACGACCCGGGTGGCACCGCCGTCGAAGTCGACCTCGACGGCCATTTGGCCCTCGGCCATTTCGAGGATGCCGACCGGCGTGGAGACGAGGAAGGCGGACCCGGCCTCGGGCGAGGCGGCGACGACGAAGCGCGCCGCGCCCCCCAGCAGCGTCAGCTCAATCCGCCGCAGCCCTTCCGCGACCGCCACCTTCCGCACCAGGAGCTCGGTCATCTCGTCGAGGTCGGCGAGCGACCCGTCGGGCAGGTCGAGTTCGGCGTGGGAGAACTCTCCGGTCCAGATGATCGTGCCGGGAAGCACCGACCCGCCTTCGCGCAGATCGCGCTCGCCCGCGGCGTCCGCGGCGCGGACGGTGCCGTCGGCGAAGGCGATCCACGGGTCGTCGGCGATGGGGACGGGGTCGTCGGGGGCGGCATCGAGCGTCGGGGGCGCCGGCGCGACGTCCGGCCCCGGGATCGCCGCGACCTCGGCCGACGCCGCGTCCGGGGCGGGCGCGGGGGGCGCGACATCGAGGCGCGGCGCCTCGCGTCGTTCCCGGCAACCGAAAGCCGCGAGCGTCGCGCCGAGGCACAGCCAGGGTGCAAGTCGCATCGTTCACCTTCCGGGGCCCCGGCGTCGGGGGCCCGGACCGCACTGTCGACGGGACCGCGGGTCGCGTCAAGGGGCGGCGGCAGGCCCGGCAGGAGGCCCGGCCGGGTCCGGCGGCGGCGCGGGAACGGACGGCGCGGCGGAGGACGGCGGTCCGGCGTCGGGCACCGCGGAGGGCACTGCGGAGGCCGCGGCGGATGGCGCGGCGGAGGACGGCGGCGGCACGTAGAGCGGCTGTTCCGACACGATGTACCGCTCGTCCCGGCACGGCTGGTCGCAGCCGTCGCCCAGGCGGCGGCAGTGCCCGAGGTACCCTTCGAGCAGCGAGGGGCGGACGGAGGCCCGGCCCTCGCACAGCGACGAGAGGAACGCGCCGTAGGCGCGGTCGCGGCACCCCATGGCGCGATAGGCGAGCCCGAGGTGGAAGTAGCCGGACGAGACCATGGCCGGGACGTTGAACTTCCGGCCCTGCCGCACGGTCTCCTCGGCCCAGCAGGCGGCCAGCGCCGGGTCGGTTTCGAGCAGGTCGCGGGCGCGGTCGGCGACGGCCCAGCCGCGTTCCTCGACCCGGCAGGGGGTGGGAGAGCAGTTCGCCAGGGTGGACATCGAGGGTGTCACGGCGAGCTGCTGCACGGCCGGCGGAAGCGCGGGCAGTCCCGGCGGCGCGACGGGGACCGCGACCGGGGGCGGCGCGGGAATCGGCGCGGGAGGCAGCGGGATCTCGACCGGTGCCGCCGAGACGCCGGGCACCGGAGGGGGCGGCGGCCCGACCGGGACCGGCGCGGCGGGAGCGAGGCCGGGGACGGGCAGCACGACCGGCGGGCCTTCGGGCAGCAGGGCGCGCGGCGCGGGGACAGCGACGTCCCGCGTCGCCGCGTCGGACTCGCGGAACGGCGGGGAGACGGGGGGTTGTTCCGGGTCGTCGCCGAGCCCGACGAAGACCGCGGCGGCAACGGCGAAGAGCAGGGCCGCGACGCCGACGACGACGTAGAAGCGCAGCCGGACCCGCGGGTCCTCGCCCTCGCCGCGCCGCAGCCGGGGCAGGCCGCCGGCCGCCGGGCGGAGCCCGGGCGGCGTGTCCAGGCGCACGCGACGCACGTGGAAGTAGTCGGGGTCCGAGCCGAAACGCAGGTGCCGGACCCGCGTGCCGCACTTCGGGCACGGGGCCTCCTCGGACATGTCGGCGCCGCACCGCGGGCAGTTCATCGCCGCCTTCGGGTCGCCGGGATTCCGCATCCCTTCCGACCCGCTCCGCCGCCGACACGTTAGGCGGGTGGACGGTCGAAGGCAACCCGACCGGCCGATCCATGGAGTCGAGCTATCCGCGCTGTGGCCCCTGACGGGGCCCCGGGGGCCCGAGGGGCCCCCGGGCGCGGGGCGCACGGCGCGCCGGCGCTCCGCGGTCGGGCCTCGTGATCGTGTTCGGCAGCCGGTGGATGGGTTTCGGATCTCGTCGTCGGACTCGGAGAGGGGGTCTCGGGCGTCGAGCGGAGAGGCTGCGCCGCCGAGCGTCAGCTCCTCCTGTCGGACGGCGGGTGGATCGGGCGGTGCCGGTCAGGCGACGCGGCGGACCGGAGCGGTCAGCGAGCGCATGAACTCCGCCTGGTTCGCCCGGATTCGACCGAGGGCCATGGTGAGCATCACGATCAAGGCGAGCGTGACGCGGGTCTGCATCTTGGCGTGGCCACGAATCGTGTGGCGTTCGAACTGGAGGACCTGGTCGATGCGCGAGTTGACCCGCTCGACGGAGGAGCGTCGGTTGTAGGCCTTCTTCCACTTCGCGGTCGGGCGCGCGATGGGGGTGAAGATGCGACGGTCCAGATCGAGCGGAACACGGATCACGCGGCCGAAAGAACCGACGTCGGCCTGCCGCTCGCAGATCGGGCGGCCGGCGCACGTCAAGCCGCAGGCGGCTGCCGGACAGCGATACTTCAGCGTTCCGCGTGCCCGCTCGAAGCCGACGAAGAACAGGTCCCGCTGCTCACCAGTGGCGGGGCAGATGCAGGAAACGCGACCGTCCTCGTCGTAGACGAAGTGGTCGGCGCGGTGGGCGAAGACCGGCCTGGTCTTCTCGTCGTCTTTCCACAGCGTGCGCTTGTCGATGACCGGCGAGATGTTGTGGTCGTCGCGCGTTCGGGTGAGTGGGGGATCTGCTGAAATTACCGAACGGTACGGTGGATCGATGGAGTCTGGTGCATGCCTTTCATCCATGGCCGGACGGCAGGCGGTGCCGGGGCCGGATGGACAAGCTGTGGACAAGGGCGAGAGGCGGCCGGCCGGTGTGGGGTGAGCCGCTGGCCGGGGCAGGGAGGCCAGGCGGAGGTGGGGGCTTGCCCACAGCTTATCCACCGGCCCCTTGGACAGCCGCGCCTCCGGAGCTGCTGGGGGCTCCTCCGGCGCGGCTGCCCACACCGCCGATGTCGCGCGGGTCGCCGGGTACCGCCGAGCGGACGCTGGACAAGGAGCATCCCGTCGTGACCGACTCGCGGGTTGAACAAGCCTGCGAGGAGGTGCGGCGGGATGCTGACGGAGATTCTGGAGGAGCAACGGTACGGGGGCAAGGGGCACGGGTGGCGGATCGCCGAGTCCTGGTACGACCACGTTCAGCAGCAGTTGGTCGTCCGGCTGAGCCCGACGTGGGAGATGGCGTTCTGCTCTTGCTGCGGGGCGGCGTGCCGTCACCCTCTGGACACGAAGAACTGGACGCGGAGCTGGCGGCACCGGGATGCGTGGGGCGTCCGGACGATCGTGGTCGCTCCGCTGCGCCGGGTGCGGTGCCGGCGCTGTGGCATTCGGGTCGAGAAGGTGCCGTGGGCCGATGTCGGTGCCCGGTTGACGCGGCACCTGGAGGAGGAGGTTCTCGACCGGGCACGGGAGACATCGATCGAGGGCGTCTGCCGGCAGCTCGGCCTGCACTGGACGACCGTGATGCGGTTGGTCGAGCGGTGGGTGCGCAAGTTGACCGAGAAGAACTTCCGTCGTCCGCTGCGGCGGATCGGGGTCGACGAGGTCAGCTACGGTC
>Ga0101944_10001793_pt1 | contig 40436 bp, 27 predicted proteins | sample DewCreD2012metaG_FD_75245 | JGI IMG/M metagenome (GOLD analysis project Ga0101944, IMG submission 75245) | Hot spring sediment bacterial and archeal communities from British Columbia, Canada, to study Microbial Dark Matter (Phase II) - Dewar... ... | reverse complement strand
CAAGCTCCACCTCGGCCGGGCCGCCGCCCAGCGCGGAGCACGCGCAACAGCTCCCGCACTGCGGCCCGGGCTTCATCCGCACCCGCACCAGCCGCCCGCTCACGCCGACCACTGTCCCTTCCTCGCGCATCTCAGGCTCCGAGCCTAGCCGTCACAGTCCGCCTCCCCTCCCCTTCCAGGGTATCCACCAATGCCCCTGCGGTCAAGCGCTCGTTGCTGGCGCGACGTGCCCGTTGACTTCCCCGCCTCGCGCGGCTATCCTGTTAGGCAGACGAAAAAAAGGGAGCTCGGAAGCCATGCCCGCCAACCTCTCGCCGGAATACAAGGCCGCCGAGCAGGCATTCCGCGAGGCGAAGACAACGGAGGAGAAGCTCGCGGCCCTCGAGGAGATGCTGGCCTGCATCCCCAAGCACAAGGGCACCGAGCACATGCAGGCCGACATCAAGCGACGGATCGCCAAGCTCAGGGAGGCTCCCGCCAGCCGCCCAGGGGCGCGCAGCCGCGACATCTTCCACGTCGAGCGTGGCGGCGCCGGCCAAGTCGTCCTCATCGGGCTGCCCAACTGCGGCAAGTCGGCACTCGTCGGCGCACTCACCAACGCCAAGGTCGTCGTCGCCGACTACCCCTTCGCCACCCACGCGCCCGTGCCTGGCATGGCCTTCCACGAGGACGTGCCCATCCAGCTCGTGGACATGCCCCCCGTCACCCCCGGCTCGGCTCCGCCGGGCATGATGGGCGCCTGCCGCGCCGCCGACATCATCGCCATCGTGGTGGACCTCGCCGCCGCCGACGCCCTCGAGCAGCTCGATGCCTGCCTCGACGTGCTCGTCGCCCGCAATCTGGTGCCAGTGGGCCGAAAGGTGGCCCGCGACGAGCGCGACGCCGAGGGCCGCCAGCTCAAGACCGCGCTCATCGTGGGCACGAAGGACGACCTCCCCGGCGCCCCCGATACTTTTCAGGCCCTCAAGGAGCTCTACGGCGAACGCCTCCCCATGCTCTCTGTCTCAGCCGCCACCCGCCACAACCTCGATGCCCTGGTGGCCCACCTTTTCACCACCCTCGACGTCATCCGCGTCTACTGCAAGCAGCCTGGGAAGCCGCCCGACACCGGCGCGCCCTTCATCCTCCCGCGCGGCAGCTCCGTGCTCGACATGGCCCGCGAGGTCCACCGCGAGTTTCCCGAGAGGCTCAAGTATGCCTGCGTCTGGGGCTCTGCCAAGTTCCCAGGCCAACAGGTCCAGCGCGACCACGTCCTCCAGGACCGCGACATCGTCGAGCTCCACATCGCCGGCTAGAGCGCCGAGTGCATCAGTTTATGAGCCGAATGGCCTTTACGTGGCGATTCTCGCAAGCGCCCCGCTTGCGGGCCGACACGACCACTTGACAGCCGAACACTCGCCGCCACAGGCGCCCGAAAAGGAACTACTTCGGGCGCAAGGTGAGCCGAAGCGTCGAGGGCGACGCCTCGGTGAATGCCTGAGAGACCTCTCCATAGCCCTCCTTGCTGACCTTGACGATGTGGGGCGTTCTCTCGGCTTTGCCGGCGGCGGTGACGACGCAACGGGTGATGATGGCGCGGACCTGGCCTGCCTCCAGGGTGACGGGCTCAATAAAGCCCTTGGCCGCCGGGTCCAGGGGCGCGGTGATGGCAAACGCGGCGCCGGGCCGAGCGACGAGCATCGCCTCGGCGCGCTCGGCAGGCGTGACGCCGCTGAAGACCTCGGCGCCCGTGGCGTCGGTGATGGCCACGCGAGCGCCCCCAACGGGGCGTCCGTCGCCATCCTTCACAACGATGTCCAACGCCCTCTGGAAGGCGATCTCGCCCTTCTCTTGGAGCTTCAGGCTCGCCTCGGAGGCCCCGCCCTCGTAGCTGGTTGCGAGGAAGACGCCCGTGGCCGGCGCGCCGCCGTACTCCTGGCGAATCGTCACGTAGCCCGGCTCGTTACCCTCCCGCCTAAAGGTGTTGCCGACGAACTTGGGGAAGCCGTCGGCGTGGCCGTACTCGTCGCTTAGGAGGACGTTGCCCCAGGTGCTCACGACGGTGTTGTTGCGGAAGATGAGGTTGGGGGATTCATTGAGGCAGACGACGCAGATGCCGCCGGCCTTGGCCCCGCCGCGCCCGCGGGCGATGAGGCAATTGCCGCGGAAGATGCCGCGGGCGTCGGCGATCTCGGCCGCGCCCTTCGGCTCCCTCGGCTTGAACTTGGGCAGGCCGACCCAGAGGACGCGGGTCTTGGCCGGCTTGTCGCCGCGCATGGCGGCGTGGCCAATAAAGGTGTTGTCGTAGACGTCCAGGTTATCGGCGCCCCAGGTCGTGCGGAAGCAGGCGCTGCCCGTGTAGCCGTACTCCTCGCCGCTCCGCGTGCACTCGACCTCGACGTAGTTGTGGTGGACGGCTGAGCCAGGTTTGTAGACGCCGAACATTGCGATGCCGACCGGGTGCTCGCCGAGGCCCACGATGCGGTTGTGGGCGACCTCCACCGACACGTCCAGCCCGCCCCTCGGCACGATGCCGAACGAGTTGGTCGCGTGGCTGTCAATGTAGACCTCGTTGTGGAGGGCCTTCGCGGCGCCCATTAGCGCCTGCTGCCGCGTCCGCTTGACCAGGTTGTGGTCGTAGTCGCCCGCCGCATTGCCGTCAATCGTGCTGATCGCCTGGTGGCGATTGGTGATCTCGCTGCCGAGATCCTCCAGGACGCAGTGGTGGACGTGGCTGCCGCTGCCCCAGTGGAAGAACAGCCCCGAGACGTCCTTGCCCGACCAGACGATCTCGACGCCCGCCAACTCGACGGGCGCATTGCCGGAGTAGACGGGGTTACAGCCGATGCCGACAGCGGTGCCGGCGCTGTTGCCCTTTCCCTGGCGGATGACGCCGTTGAGAATCGTCACCCCGCCGCCGCGATGGGTGACCTTGATGCCGCAGTCGTTCTCCTTGTAGGCCCGCACGCTCCAGTCCGCCGGCCGCTCCGCAGGCTCGGCGTTGTAAACCAGCGTGTGGCCGTCAAGGTCCAGCGTGATGCCGGGCGCCTTGATCTCGATGCCAGCGAGCGGGCACGTGATGTCCGTCGTGAGGACGTAAGTGGCGTCCCTCTTGTCGAGCACGTAGGGCGGGCCGGGCGCCTCTTCGGGGATGCGAATGGCCTGGGCGCGCTTGAGGGTCTCGAACGCCTTGACCTCGCTAGCGACCTCCTTGCCGTCGGTTCCGACGCAGACCATTCGGAAGAAGCACCTCGTGGCGGGCTTCAGGCCGCTGATGCGGTGGGAGTGCGACCAGAAGGGCTGCCCGGTCACTGCCGACAGGGGCGAGAGCTGGGTCCTCTGCTCGCAGGCCTCAGTGGGGCCATAGGCCACGAAGCTCCGCGCCCGGTTCTCGCTCTGCCAGTAGACGACCACCGAGGTCTCCGAGGCCAACACCCACTCCTCGGCGAGCCTGCCGACTGGCAGCTTCTCGGCCGCCAGGATGGGCGAGGCGTCCTGTGCCTCCGCCCCCCACGCACGGCCAGCCAGCGCCGCAACCACCACCACCCAGGCAGCCACACGCTGCCCAATGCCCGTCATTCTGAGCGGAGCGAAGCGAAGCGAAGAATCTGTCAGAGGGGCCGGCACCGATCTCAACCGCCGGCCGCTCTGATGGCGCGTTCTCCCTCCAAGGATCCTTCGCTGCCGCTCAGGATGACATGGCGCGGCAGTGTTGTCATCGGATGATGCTGGGAGTTCGGGGTGACGCATGGGGATTCCCTTCCCCACGGGGGGGCGCTCATTGTTTGACCGCGTAGAGGTAGTTGTTGCAGGCGACGAAGAGGACGCCGTTGGCTGCGATGGGGGTCGCGTGGATGGGTGCCCGCAGGTTGATTTCGGCCAGGAGTTTCTTCTCCTTGCTCGCCGCGAGCACCGTGAGCTTGCCATTCTTGTTGCCGAACCACACCTTGCCGTCGGCCACAAAGGTCGAGCCCATGCAGTCGCGGCCGCCCGTCTCGTGTGTCCAGAAGAGCTTGCCCGTCTCGGCGTCAAGGCAGTGGACGGTCGCCAGGTAGTCGGCGACGAAGACCAGGCCGTCGGCGACGGAGGGGGTGGCCATCGAGCGGTTGATGCCGGTGTAGCGCCACAGCACCCCCGTGGTCGAAATGTCGCCCGTCTTCGTCGCATCTATGCAGGTCAGGCAGCCCTTGCCGGGGCCGTGGCGCGTGTCCTGGCCGATGGTCGTGTAGACTCGGTTATTGGCGAAAACCACGGTGCCTGTGATCTCGCTGGGGCCTTCGGCATTCTTGTTGTAGGGCAGCCGCTTGCCGTCACGCATCCGGTACTCTGGCGGGTTCGCGTCGCACTTCCACACTGTCTTGAGCACCTTGAGCGGCTTGCCTGGCACCTCGACGGGATCGGGGTCGAAGGCATAGCAGAAGCCGTCGCCCGCGCCGAAGAGGAGCAGCTTGCGGCCGTTGATCTCGGCGAGCGATGGGGACGACCAGGAGCCGTGGAAGATGTTCGGCCCGACATTCTCCTCGTCGGCGGCCACAAGTTTGCCCGTCTTCTTGTCGAGGGCGATGATCGTCGGCACCTGGGGCGACGGGATGTTCTTATGCGAGAGGTCCACGCCATTCGACGGGTTCACGTAGACGAGCTCGCCGTGGACGATGACGGAGCAGGAGGAGGCGTCCTGGGGCCAGGCATCGAGCTCCGTTATCATGTCGTAGCGCCAGATGATGTCGGCGTCGGTGGGCAGGAGCTCGAGAGGCTTGGCCGGCTCGTCGGGCTTCTCATCGGGCTTGCCGCCAGGGGGCTGCTTGCCGGGCTTGCGGCGCTTCTGGGGGGCGATGTACTCGCCCTCGTCGGTGAACGGCCCGTCGTTGCCATTGGCCAACCCGTTGGCGTCGAGGCAGAGCACCTCGTCGCGGCTGGTGACGACGTAGACGCGGTCGCCGACGATGGTGGGCGATGAGCAGATGCCAAGGTGCGGGTAGTCGCCGTTCCAGCTTCGGTATGCGGCATATTTGGAGACGGCGAGCTGCCAGAGGAACTTGCCCGTGGCCTCCTCGAAGCACATCAGGATGCTGCGGTCGCCCTTGAGGCGCGGGTCGCGCGGCGCGCCGTTGTTAGTGCCCACGAAGACCTTTCCGCCCGACACAGTGGGGTTGCCATAGGTCTCGGTGCCCAGGCGTGCCGCCCATTTGATGTTCCTCGTCGTTGCTGGGTCAATCTCGGCGCCGCCTGGCTTCTTCTCGCCCGGGCTGAAGCTCTCGGGCAGGCCCCTCTCCGCCGAGGCCATGTTGCGGCAGTCGCGCCCGCCCCATTGCGGCCAATCGCTCCCCAGCGCGGTCGCCGTCAGCACCAGCACCCAACACAACGTTGCGGCAGAAGTTCTCAAGGCCTGTCTCCGCGAATGTCCCTCGCCCTGGCATTATACCGAAGGCGTCCGCGAAATGAAACCCCTGATCCCTGTGGGGGTCGCGCCGCCCGCCGCTGACGCGACCCCGGTTTCGCTCTTCAACCGATCCTTACCCCCAGCGGGGCGCAATACCGCCGGCCGCCGAAACTGACGCCTCCTCGGCTTTTCCCGACGCCGACACCGGACAGAGGATCAGTGCGCGCGCAAGGACTTGATCCTCTGTGCCAATTATTGGCACGCTCCCGAAGCTCTTGCCCCACAGGCAGTTGTGAACTGGGCGCGCTCTCAGACAACAGGGGATCACTGCCCTTCGCCTCACAGGTTGATCCTCTGTCCAGGGGCTGCTGCGCTGCTTGAGACCCCGTGCTGATTATGGGCGTCAGCCTTTCGGAGTGCGGTGCGAAGAGCTGCTTTGGGTTCCCCGCTGCAACGCCCATGCATCCACAGCGGCGCTCGCGTCGCCCGCCGGCCTTGACAGGACAGAGCGGGACGAGTAAGGTGGGCAGTCACAGCGGTGGGCTGGGCGCGCGCCGAGCGCAGAGAGGAAGGGGCCGATGAAGAACGCTGAGATCGCGGCGGTGCTGGACCGCATGGCGGACATCCTGGAGCTCCAGAACGAAAACCCGTTCCGCGTGCGGAGCTATCGCAGGGCGAGCCAGGTGATCGGCGACCTGGCGGAGGACATCGCGGCCATTGCCGCGGCCGGCCGCCTCGGCGAGCTGCCGGGCATCGGCACCTCCTTCGCCGAGAAGATCACGGAATACCTCCAGACCGGGTCCATCGCCGCCTACGAGGCCCTGCGCGCACAGGTGCCAGACGGGGTGGTGGAGATGATGCGCGTGCCCGGCCTGGGGCCTAAGACTGCCGGCCTCTTCTGGAAGCAGGCCGGCATCACCAGCGTCGAGGAACTCAGCGAGGCCATCGAGAGCAACGAGGCCCGCCTCAGTGGTCTGCCAGGCATGGGCGCCAAGAAGCTCGAGAACATCAAGAGGGGCATCCAGACCTATCGCAGCGGCCAGGGCCGCATCCTCCTCGGCGTCGCGCTCCCCATCGCCGAGGAGATCTCCGACCGACTCGCCAGGGTCGAAAGAGTGGAGGCCGTCCTGCCCGCCGGCTCTCTGCGGCGCCGCCGCGAGACGATTGGCGACGTGGACATCTTGGTTGCCTCCGAGCGCGGCAAGGACGTGGTCGCAGCCTTCGTCGCACTCCCGATGGTCAAGGACGTGCTCGCCGCAGGCGACACCAAGGGGAGCGTCCGCGTCGAGGGCGGGCTCCAGGTGGACGTCCGCGTGGTCCCCCCCGAGTCCTTCGGCGCCGCCGCCCAGTACTTCACGGGTTCCAAGGCCCACAACATCCGCCTCCGCGACCTCGCCATCGGCAAAAAGCTCAAGCTCAACGAATACGGCGTCTTCCGCGGCGAGAAGCGCCTCGCCGGCAAGACCGAGGAAGAGGTCTACGCCGCCCTCGGCCTCCCCTGGATCCCCCCCGAGCTGCGCGAGGACCGCGGCGAGGTCGAGGCCGCGCTCGAGGGTGGCCTCCCCGCCCTCATCGAGGAGGGCGACATACGCGGCGACCTCCAGATGCACTCCACCGCCAGCGACGGCGCCGCGTCTGTCGAGGAGATGGCCCGCGCCTGCATCGCGCTCGGCTACGACTACATGGCCATCTCCGACCACTCCCAGTCCCTCAAGATCGCCCACGGCCTCACGCCCGCGCGCCTCCGCGAGCAGCGCCGCGAGATTGACGCCCTCAACAAGCGCCTCGCCCCCTTCCGCATCCTCGCGGGCATGGAGGTGGACATCCTCTCGGACGGTGCGCTCGACATGCCCGATAAGGCCCTGGCCGCCCTGGACTTCGTCATCGCCTCGGTCCACACCGGCATGCAGCAGGACGAGGCCCGGACGACCGCGCGACTCGTGCGGGCGATGCAAAGCCCCTATGTCCACGCCATCGCCCACCCCACAGGCCGCGTCATCAGCCAGCGCGAGCCCTACGCCCTCAACTTCGACGAGGTCCTGCGCGTCGCACGCCAGACCGGCACCGCCCTGGAGATCAACGCCTACTATGACCGGCTCGACCTCGACGACGTCCACGCCCGCGCCGCCCGCGACGCCGGGGTGAAGCTGCTGATTGACACCGATGCCCACGCGCCACAGCACCTCGCCATGATCCGCTTCGGCGTCGCCACCGCACGCAGGGCCTGGGTGCGCAAGGCCGACGTGCTCAACACCCTTCCACTCGATGACCTCCTCGCCGCCCTCGCCCGAAAGCGCCAGACTCACTGAGGAGGGCAACAGCCAGGCTGCTCCTTGCCCGGCACGCGCCGTCACCATGGAGTCCGCCCAAAGTCACGGGGGGGGGCGCGGTCAGCCCCTTGCCGCTGTTCCCCCTGTCGTGCTCGTCGTAGTCGTCGCTGGCTTGACAAGGGGGTAATACTTTGTAATAATAGATGAAGGCGATGGGGGTGGGGCAAAGGGAAAGCGAGAGGTGTTGCTGTGGGCGCTCGGCAGCGCGGCAAAGAGGTCATAACGTTCAAGGGGGACGCGGCGCTCGTGGAGGCGATGAAGGGTGTCGCCAATCGCTCGGAGTTCATCCGCGCGGCCATCCTGGCCGCGCTCGACAGCACGTGTCCGCTTTGCAAGGGGACGGGTATTCTGACGCCTGACCAGCGCCGCCACTGGCAGGCCTTCGCCACCGACCATGCCGTGCAGGAGTGCGACGAGTGTCACGCGCTCCACGTGGTGTGCGCCAACCGCTCGGCCCCGCCGAGCGGCCGCCGGCAGCACCCGTGAAGCAAAGGGAGGTCTAGGAGCCAGAATGGCCGACGAACACAATGACCACATGACGACGGGCAGCGTCCCGAGCATCATCGCCGTCGAGCTCAAGCACCACGTGCCCTTCACAGCCCTGGGGGCGCTCAGCGGCATCGCCATCATGGCCACAGTCGTCCTGGCCAGGGTGCCTCAGGGGCCTTCGCAGGTGCTCTTCGAGCTCATGCACCCGGCGCACGTGCTCCTGAGCGCGGTGGTGACCACGGCGATGTACCGTCGCCATCGGCCCGGGGTGGCGGCGGCGGTTGTGGTTGGCCTTGTGGGCTCGGTGGGGCTTGGCACGCTGAGCGACATCGTGCTGCCCTACTTGGGCGGTTGGCTCCTGGGCGCGCAGATGGGCCATATGCACCTGGCGTTCATCGAGGAGTGGTTCCTGGTGTGGCCGGCGGCGCTGGCGGGGGTGGGCATCGGCCTGTGGCGCAAGAAGACCCGGCTCCCGCACTCGGGGCACGTGTTCGTGAGCACCTGGGCGTCGCTGTTCTACCTGACGTCGTACGGCGTGGCCAACTGGCTGCCGCTGCTGCCTGCTGTCTTCGCTCTCCTGTTCGTGGCCGTGTGGTTCCCCTGCTGCTTCAGCGACATCGTGTTCCCGCTCCTCTTCGCGGGCCGGGAGGCAGCCAGAGAACACCAGCATTGAGCGGCTGGGGGCCACGTCCTGTGCTTTGGGCGGCCGCGGTTCGGGCCTGCTGGCTGCCCCGCTGGGGAGCCGGTCGCCGACAACTGCCTTGAGTTCCTCCCAGGTCGCGGGTCCGAAGCACCTGAGGCGGCGTAAGCGTCCCGGGTCGAGCCGTCGCAGGTGCAGCCCAGACGGGCTACGCCATCTTTCCGTTGCACCTGCCCCCACAGCCCAGGGCTTTCCCTCATTCACCGACGGCCTTCCCGTCACCGGGGGGATCACGATCTACCTGCGCTGTTCGGGAACCGCGTGGGGGCTGCTTGATCGGCCATGCTCGGCGGGCTATAATCCGCCAGAAGACAGGGGAAGGAGACCCAATGAAGCTGGAAGGCAGGGTGGCGCTGGTGACGGGCGGCAGCCGCGGCATCGGGAGGGCGACGGCCATCGCCCTGGCACGCGAAGGGGCCAAGGTGGCCTTCACAGGCCGCTCGCGCGAGCACCTGGACGAGACCACGTCCCTCATGCGCCAGCACACCATGAACGACTCCATCGGAATCATCGCAGATGTTCGGAAGCCCGATGAGGTGCGTCGCATGGTCGAGACAGCCGTTGCTGCGCTCGGCCCGATTGACACGCTGGTGAACAACGCAGGGATCGCCCGCTTCGCGCCCGTGGTCAAAGCCAAGGTCGAGGACTGGCAAGCGATGCTCGACGTGAATCTCATCGGCCCGCTGCTGTGCACACAGGCGGTCCTGCCCTCGATGCTCGAGCGCAAGCGCGGCTGGATCATCAACATCGCCTCGGCCTCAGCCATCAAGGGCTACGTGAACCAGAGCGGCTACTGCGCCTCGAAGCACGCGCTCCTCGGCTTCGCCAAGGCCCTCGCCCTCGAGACCCGCGAGCACGGCATCAGAGTCCATTGCATCTGCCCCGGCGGGGTTGACACCGAGATGGCGGGCCTGAATCCCAGCTTCGAGGATCGCGCCGACCTGATGCGGCCCGAGGAGATCGCCGACACGGTGGTCTTCCTCGCCTCGATGGACGGCGTGGCGATGATTGACAATGTGGTGATGAGGCGGTACAAGGCCACCCCCTGGGCCTGAGCCGCGCTGTTGTTTGCCTGGTCTTCGATAGAAACCGCTGCGTAATCACCAATTCGCAACCCGTAATCAGAGAATGCGGAAGCAGCCGGAGCTTCGGGGGGTCGCTTGTCTGGTTACGGGCTGCGGATTACGGATTGTCCCCGATGCGCCGCCCGCTGAGGTCTATCCGAGCGTTCCTGATGGATATGGACGGCACGGTCTACCTCGGCCGCCGGCTGCTGCCGGGCGCCAGGGCCTTCTTTAGGCTTCTCGACCGCCGCGGCATCCCCTATCTGTTCTTCACCAACAACTCGTCACGGGACCGCTTCCTCTACCGCGACAAGCTGGCGGGGATGGGCCTGGCGGTGAGGGCCGAGCAGATCGTCACCTCGGGCGAGGCCACGGCGCTCTACCTCACCACCTGCACGCCGCACCGCCGGGTCTACGTCGTCGGAACCCGCAGCCTCGAGCGGGAGCTGCGGGCGGCCGGGCTGGTGCTGGCCGACTCCAACGTTGACGCCGTGGTGCTGGGCTTCGACACGACGCTCACCTATGCCAAGCTCGAGCGCGCCTGCCACCTGCTGCGCGGCGGCGCCGCCTTCGTGGCGACCCATCCCGACAGGGTGTGCCCGACCGAGCGCGGTCCGGTGCCCGATTGCGGCTCGATGAGCGCGCTCCTCACCGCGGCCACAGGCGTCCGCCCGCTCGTCATCGGCAAGCCGCAGCGCCTCATGGTGCGGATGGCGCTCCGCAAGCTCGGGCCGGGCTATCGGGCGGCCGAGGCGGCCATAGTGGGCGACCGCCTCTACACCGACATCCGCATGGGCCGCAGGGCCGGCCTCGCCACCATCCTCGTCCTCTCGGGCGAGACGCGGCGGGAACAGCTCGCGGCTACGCGGGACGTGCCCGACTACGTCTTCCCCTCGATAAGAGAGTTGGCGGAAGCTCTGAAGCGCGACCCGTGACGCGCGACCCGCGAGAAGGCCAGGACGGACGGTCTTCTGGTCACGCGTCACGGGCAAAGCGTCACGCGTCCCGCGCACTGCATCACGCGTCGCGGGGAGCGCGTCACGCGCAACGCGGGAGGCTTGCGCCAGAGGCCGCGAGGCGCTATATGTTGACGCGCCCCTGAGACATCGGAGGAGAGTCATAGATGAAGGTCCTCATCGTCGGCGGTGGCGGGCGCGAGCACGCCCTGGCCTGGAAGATCGCCCAGTCGCCCAAAGTAACCAAGCTCTACGCCGCGCCCGGCAACGCCGGCATTGCCGCCGTGGCCGAGTGTGTGGACATTCCTCCCGACGAGGTCCAGGCCCTCCTCAAGTTCGCCCTCCGCGAGAGCATTGACCTCACCGTCGTCGGCCCCGAGGCCCCCCTCGTGGCGGGGATCGTGGACCGCTTCGAGGCCCACGGCCTGCCCATCTTCGGTCCCAGCCAGCGGGCCGCCGAGCTCGAAGGCAGCAAGGTCTTCGCCAAGCACATCCTGCGCAAGCACGGCATCCCCACCGCGCACTATGACGTGTTCGACACCGTTGACGCAGCCGAGGAGCACATCCGCAAGGCCCCCTTGCCACTGGTCGTCAAGGCCGACGGTTTGGCGGCTGGCAAGGGCGTCACCGTGTGCCACCGCCGTGAGGAGGCGCTGGAGGCCATCGCGCGCATCATGAAAGAGCGGGTATTCGGGGACGCTGGAAACCGCGTCGTCATCGAGCAGTGCCTCTTCGGCGAAGAGGCCAGCATTCTCGCCCTCACCGACGGCCGCACCATCGTCCCACTCCCCACCTCTCAAGACCACAAGCGGGTCAACGACAACGACGAAGGGCCGAACACGGGCGGGATGGGGGCCTATTCGCCCGCCCCCGTCGTCACCGAGGAGCAGGCCGCGCGCATCGAGCGCGAAATCCTCATCCCCATCGTCCACGCGATGAATGCCGAGGAGCGCCGCTACAAGGGCGTCATTTACGCCGGCATCATGATGACCGACGACGGGCCGCGGGTCCTCGAATTCAACGTCCGCTTCGGCGACCCCGAAACCCAACCCATCCTCTTCCGCCTGCGCGGCGACCTGGTCCCGGTCATCAACTCCATCGCCCACGGCAACCTCGCCGAGGCGGCCCTGGACTGGGACCCCCGCCCCGCCGTCTGCGTCGTCATCGCCTCCGGCGGCTACCCGGGCCACTACGAAAAGGGCAAAGTCATCAAGGGCCTCGACAAGGCAGCCGCCATGCCCGACGTGGCCGTCTTCCACGCCGGCACCGCGCTCAAGAACGGCAAGGTGGTCACCGCGGGCGGGCGCGTCGTCGGCGTCACAGCGCGCGGTGACGACATCCAGGCCGCTATCGCCCGCGCCTATGAGGCCGTGAAGCTCATCCAGTTCCCAGGCATGCACTACCGCACCGACATCGGCGCCAGGGCACTGCGCCGCGGAACCTGAACGCCTTCTGAACCACTCATCACGTGAGCTCTCCCCAGGGCGTCCGCGGAGCCTTCTTGGATACCCTTCGCCGTCTGGTAGGGATTCTGCCATGAGAACGTGGGGGCCGATCAGGGTGCTCGACCGCGCGGAGGAGGAGGCGATTCACCGCACGATGCTGCGCATCTGCAATGAGGTGGGCTTCATCGTCGAGAGCGACGCCATCCTCGGCCGCCTTGCGGCCTTCGGGGCGCGGGTGGACAGGGCGGCGCAGCGGGCCTTCTTCGCCCCAGGCCTCGTCGAGCGCTTCATCGCCGACTCCGAGCGGCTCGAGTGGGATGCCGTCGAGCCATCCGTTAGCGGCTCCGCGGGCGTCTACCACGGCTACTACCTCGAGCCCGACACGGACGCGTTCATCCCGTGGACCCTTCCCGACCTCCTTCGCTACCTCAAGCTGGCGCACCACCTGGAGCACACGAAGGGCTTCATCAGCGTGACGTTTGGCGTCCGTGGCGTGCCGGAGGCGGCCATCGAGCCGTTCTTCCACTACCTCGCGTTCAAGCTCCAGGGCACGAGTGCGGCGGGGGTGACCGACGTGCGCCAGGCCGCCATCGTCCTCGATATGTGCGAGGCGGCCGCGGCAGAGCTGGGCGACGACGGGCGGCGGCGCTTCCGAGGCGTCGTCTACCTGGTCTCCCCCCTCAAGCTCGGGCACCAGGAGGCCGAGGTCTTCGCCTTCTTTGCCGAGCGCGGCATCGTCGCTGGCATCGGCCACATGCTCTCGCTGGGGGGCAGCGCGCCCGTGACCATCGCCGGCGCCCTGGCGCTCAACCTCGCCCAGGACATCTTCACCCACGTCGTCCACCGGGCATACTTCGGCGGGCGGGGCCTGGGGGTCGGCTGCGCCGTCTCGCCCCTCGACATGCGCACGGGCATGTACTGCTACGGGCGGCCCGAGCAGCAACTGGCCAACGTGGCCCTCGCGCAGATGGCCCGCCGCTATGGGGTGCCCTTCTGGGGCCATTGCGGGCTGAGCGACGCCAAGCGCCCGAGCGCCGAGGCGGGCTACCAGAAGGCCCTCGGCGCCGTGCCCACCCTAATGGCCGCGGGGCGCGCCCACATCGCCACCGGGCTCCTCTCGGTAGACGAGGTCTTCTCGCCCATCCAGATGGTAATTGACAACGAGATGGTGGGCGCGCTGAAGCGGTTCGCCAGGGGCTTCGAGGTCAGCGATGAAACGCTGGCCTTCGAGGCCATCAAGGCCGCGGGGCCGGGCGGCGGCTTCCTCGGCTCCGACCACACCGTCCAGCACTTCCGCCGCGAGCTCTGGGAGCCAAGCGTCTTCGCCCGCGAGATGCTCGCCGGTTGGCAGAGCCACGGCGCGAAGACCGACACCGATCTCGCCCGCGAGATCGTCCACGACCTCCTCCGCCGCGAGCCGCCCCCCAGCCGCATCTCGCCACAACTCGAGCGCGAGCTTTTACGCATCGTGCGCAAGGCCGCTGGCAAGGAGGTCCCTCCCATTGACCTGCCTTGACCGGCGCGGGTTCGTTGCGCTATTCTTGGAAGCCGAGTTGTTCAACCAAGAGGCATAGTCTTGACCAGCTTGATTGCTGCCACGGCGTTGGCGTTCGCTGTCCCATTTGCGTTGTCGGTGGCGCTGACGGCGCTGGCCATGCGGGTCAGCTCACGGCTGGGGTTCGTGGATGAGCCGGGCGGCAGGAAGGCGCACGAGCGGCCCATGCCTCTCGGCGGCGGCGTGGCAATCTTCCTGGCGTGGGCGCTGCCGGTCGGGGCACTGCTCGCCGCAGCCGCCTTGCTGGCGCCGAGTCAGCCGCAGGCCGAGGCCGGGCCGGTCGCGCTGAAAGGACTGCTGGCCGCCGCCGCAGGAGAGGCCAAGCCCATCGGCCTCGTGCTCGCGGGCGGCGCCGTCCTGATGCTGCTCGGGGTGCTGGACGACCTCCGCGGGCTCTCGGTGCCGCTGCGAACCGTGGTGATGCTGGGCGTGGCCGTGGGGCTGTATCTGCTCTCGCCCGCGCTGCGCATAACGCTCTTCACCGGCTGGGCCTGGCTGTCGCTCGCCTACACGGTGCTGTGGGTCTTCGGGATCACCAACGCGTTCAATTTTCTAGACAACACGGATGGCCTCTCGGCAGGGGTGGCGATGGTGTGCTCGCTGCTGCTCGGCGTGGTGGGGGTGCAGACGGGACAGCACCTGATGACGTGGCTCGCCCTGGCGCTGGCGGGCGCCGCGGCGGGGTTCCTCGTGTTCAACTTCCCGCCCGCGAAGGTCTACATGGGCGACGCGGGGAGCCTTTTCCTCGGCTTCACACTTTCCGTGCTCACCATCCTGTTCACCTTCTACAAGTCGGGCGTCGCGCCCTCGGGCCAGCTCTACGGCGTGCTGATGCCGCTGTTCATCCTGGCCGTGCCCATCTTCGACACGGTGACCGTGGTGGCGATTCGGCTGCGGGAGGGGCGGCCTATCTGGCTGGGGGATCGCAGCCACTTCTCCCACCGCCTGCTGGCCATCGGCATGAGCAAGCGCGAGACGGTGCTCTTCATCTACCTCGTGAGCTTTTGCCTCGGCCTGGCCTCCACGCTCCTCAACGCACTCGATGTGGCCGGGGCTGTCATCATCTTCATCATAGGGGTGACGTTTCTCATCCTGATCGCCCTCCTGGAGCGCGCCGGGCGCCGGCGCAACTGAGGCAGCCCGCGGTGAAGAGGCCCTCCAAGCCGCAATGCCCAATCCCCAATCCGCAACCGGCCGTGCCCGCCGCGCGGCTGCTGCACGGCATCCTGCTATTCTTCCTCACCCTGGCCGTCGCGCTTCGCCCGCTGCTGCCCGGCCATCGGGCCGAGGCCAACTTGTGGGTGGAGATGTGCGTCTTCGTCGCAGCGATGGCCTGGCTCATCCGCATGGCCATCGCCGGGCGGCTGCGGCTGGCCCGCACGGGCGTGGGGCTGCCGGCCCTGGCCCTTCTCGCCCTCGCCACACTCTCCACGCTCCGCTCGCCCCACCCGGCGAAGAGCCTCGCCACACTCCTCGAGTGGCTGTCCTATGCGGGTGTCCTCGTCGCGCTTGTGAACCTCACGGCGGAGGGCGGCGCGGACCGCCGCTTCTTCCTGCGGCTCCTGTGGGCCTCGGCCTTCGCGGCGTGCCTCTACGGGCTTTTTCAGCAATTCGTCAACCTGCCCCTTCTTCAGGGGCAGATTCAGGCCGACAGCGAGCGGGTGCTGGCTGAGCTGCGGATGAGCTCGCGCCACATCGGCGAACTGATGGCGCGCGCGACAGGGCGCATCTTCTCGACCTTTCTCCTCTCCAACAGCTTCGCCGGCTTCCTCGCGCTGGTCACGCCCGGCTTCGTGGGCTACGCCCTCGACCGCCTCGGGGCGGGGGAGCGGCGGGGGGCTTTCGTGGTCGCTTCGGCTCTTTGGCTGGTCGCGGCACTGGCCTGCCTGCTGCTCACTTACTCGAAGGGGGGCTGGGTGGCCTTCGCGGTGGGGGGCGCCGCCTTCTGCCTGATGCTCGGAAAGGACCTGTTGCGGCGCCACGCGCGGCTCGTGGCCGCGGTCGTCGTGGGGGGCGTCGCGCTCTTCGGGCTGCTCCTGGCTGTCCGCGTTGTGCCGGTGCAGATTTTCCGCGACGCGCTCCCATCGCTCGACGTGCGGGCCGGCTACTGGCGCGCCAGCCTCGACATGGCCCGCGACCACCCCCTCGGCGGCGTGGGCCTTGGCGCCTGGGGCACCCACTACCCCCGCTATCGCCCGCTGCTCGCCCACCCGGCCCAGGACGCCCACAACGACTACCTCCAGGTGCTCGCCGAGCTGGGCGTCCCCGGCCTCGCTGCCTTCCTCTGGCTCTGGGCCGCCTGCCTCCGCAGCGCCTCCTCCCCTTCCCCAGACCCCCGACCCCCAACGCCTTGCCCCCAACACCGCTCCTGCCCCCCCTTCCCCCGCGGCATGGCCTACGCCGCGGCGGTCGTGGCCTTCATCCTCACCACGATCGCGATGGCCACATTCTCCCTCGCGGGCTGGTGGGACAATGACCCGGAGGCGAAGGCGTGGCTCGACCGGCTGCTGACGGCTGGCCTGCTGGGGGCCTGGGCGCTCTTCTTCGCTGCCCTGGGTCGGGGCGAGGCCGCGCCGCCGGGAGTGCTGTGCCGCAAGGGACTTCTCTGCGGCCTCGTCGCATTCCTCGTCCACTGTGCAGTGGACTTCGACTACCAGGAGCCCGGCGTGGCGTTCTCGGCCTGGGTCGTGGCCGCGCTCGCGGTGAGGCCGCGGGGCGAGGCGCGCGAGCTGCGGCTGGCCCCCGCCGCAGCCATCGCCCTCGCCGTCGCAGCCGTCATCGCTATGGCCGCCTTCCAGTTCCTACTCGTCCGCGCGACGGGGGCGGCGACTGACCGCGACGTGGCCTCGCTCCTCCTCTCGGATGCGATGCGCGCGCCCTCGGCCCAGCGGCGGGCCGAGCTCCTGGCCGACGCCCGCCAGCGCTACGAGCGGGCGCTCCGCGGCAATCCCCTCGACGACTCGCTCCGCATGGAATACGCCGACCTGCTCGTGAGCCTCCTCGTGCCGCCCGACCCCAGCGGGAGGACGAGGGCGGAGGCGCGGGCCGCGGCCTCGCCCGAGCTCCGCCTCAGGCTCGAGACGCCCGACGACGCGGCCCTTTTCCGCCGCGCCGCCGAGCTCTACGAGCGGGCGGGCGAGCTGAACCGCGCCTGGGCAGCGCCGCACATCCGCATCGGCGGCATCCTCTTCGCCGCCGCGCACCCCGACGCCGGCCCCGCGGCCAGCCGCATCCTCCTGCCCATCGCCGAGCGCTACGCCGCTCGCAGGGCACCCACAGGCCCCAACCTCCCCTATCTGCCCGCCGTGGCGGAGTTCGAGGCCGCCCTCGCATGCGACCCCAACAATCCCAGCGTCCTCCTCATGGTGGCCGAGGCGCGGGCCAAGCACGGCGACCCGGCCGCGGCAGCTCCCGCGCGCCGCGCGCTCGACATTGACGCCGCCCTCCGCGCCGCCGACCCCGGCCACAAGCTGTGCCTTAAGGACGACGAGGTCGCCCGCGCCCGCGCGCTCGCCGAGCGCACCACGCCCGCCGGAGCGAAGCCGTGAGTGGCAAAGCCCTGCGCCGCCTGCTCCTGCCAAGCTTCGACCTGTTGCTCCTCCAGCGCCGCCGGCTCCTGCGCCTCGTCGAGCCCGGCGGAAGCGTCCTCGACGCCGGCTGCGGCAACGGCACGATGGCCCTCGCTCTGGCCCGCCGCGGCTGCCGCGTCGTCGCGGCCAGCAACGACCCTGTCGAAGTCGAGCGCCTTCAGACCCTCGCCACGCCCGGCCTCGAGGTCCGCCTCCACGACCTCGCCCGCGACGGGCCGGCGGCCGGCGCCTTCGATGCCGCCATCTGCTTCGACGTGTTGGAGCACATCTGCGACGACCGTGCGGCGCTGAGGGCGGTGGCCCACTCGCTGCGGCCCGGCGGCAGGCTGCTCCTCACCGTCCCCAACCGCGAGTGCCCGCCGCTGTGGGGCGACACGGTGTCACCAAGCGAGGACGGCGGCCACGTGCGCCCGGGCTACACGCGCTCCGAGGTGGCCACCCTGCTGGCCGAGGCGGGCCTGGCGGCCATCCGCTGGGGGAGCTTTGGGGGGTTGCTCACGCGGAAGGCAATGGGGGTCGCCCGCCGCCTCGAGCGACGGCCCGGCCGGGCCTGGCTCCTCCTACGCTTCCTCTGGCTCGTCCTGATGAGGCCCCTGTGCCACCTCGATTCCCTGCTGCCTGGGGCCAGCTATGAGCTCTTCGTGGTTGCCGAGAGACGGAATCCGTGATCCGTAATCCGTAATGCGTAACAGGACAAGAGAGGCCACTTCCGCCGAGGCTGTTTATCTTCTCTTGTTACGGATTACGGATTGCGGATCACACCTTGCTCTGCTTCCCCTGCCTCGACAGGGGCCTTTCGAGGCCGTGAGCCAGGAGCAGCGGCTCGTCGGCGAGGAGGGCCTCGGTGGGGCCATCGGCCACGACGCGGCCGGCGTCGAGCATCACCGTGCGGGGGCACAGCTCCAGGATCATGTCCAGGTCGTGCGAGGCGATGACCTTGGTGATGTCGAGCGCGCGCAACTGCTCGATGAGGCGGCGCCGCGAGCGCGGGTCGAGGCCGCTCGTCGGCTCGTCCATCACCAGGATGTCGGGCTGCATGGCCAGCACCGTGGCGATGGCGACAGCGCGCTTCTGGCCCGCCGAGAGGTGGTGGGGGGCCTTGTGCTCCAGGCCGCCGCAGCCGACGGCTGCGAGTGCGGCGGCGACCCGCGCCCGCACCTCGCCTTCCGAGAGCCCCAGGTGGAGCGGCCCGAAGGCCACGTCGTCGGCCACAGTGGGCATGAAGAGCTGGTCATCGGGGTCCTGGAAGACGAGGCCCACCATCCTCCGCACGTCGCGCACGTGGTGCCTATCGAACTCGACGCCGTGGATGCGCACCAGCCCGTCGCCGCGAAGCGTGCCGTTGAGATGGAGGATGAGGGTGGACTTCCCCGCGCCGTTCGGCCCCACCAGCCCCACGCACTCGCCAACCTTGATGTGGAGCGACAGACCGTCGAGGGCCTTCGTCCCGTCGGGATAGACGTAGCTCAGGTCGTGGACGTCAATCAGCGCCTCAGCCACGAGATGCCCCTGCCTGCTCGATAGGACCTATAGGACCCATGGGTCCTATGGGAGCGGGAGGTGCGCGCCGAACCTCAGCGCGACCACGAAGAGCAGCGCCCCCGCCAGAAACGCATAGTCGGCCGCCCTCATGCGAAACCGCGTGAGGGTCCTCACCGACCCGTCGAATCCGCGGGCAGCCATGGCCGCATAGACCCGCTCGGCGCGCTCCAGGGTGCGGAGAAAGAGGTTCCCGATGATGCCGCCGGTCGAGCGCAGGCCCCAGCCAAGCCGACCCTTGCCCACGGCGCGACACTCGCGCGCCCGCTTCAGCCGCTGAACCTGCTCCACGAGCAGGAAAAGGTAGCGGTAGAGAAAACTCAGCTCGATTATGAAAAGCCGAGGCAGGCGGAACCAGGCCATCGCTTTCAGCAACTCGTGGAAACGTGTGGTCGAAACCAGCGCCACCAGCGCGCTCACCGTGAGGACGAACTTCCCGCAGATGCTCAGGCACGAGAGCACCCCAGCCCGCACCCAGAACGCCCAGGGCCCGACGTGCACCAAGACCGGCCGCGTGTCGTAGAGCGGGTTGAAGACCGCCACGAAGAGAATGAACGGCGACACGACGAGCAGGTGCCTGGCTACGAAGCCGAACGGGACGCCCCCGAAGGCCAGCCACGCGAACGGCACAATGGCGTAAGGGACAAGGGCCGCAGCCGCGTACTTTGGCACCGAGACGACGAACGCCGTGAAGACCACCGCCACGGCCAGCTTCGCCCGCGGGTCGAGCCGATGCGCGAGCGAGTCGCCCATCGCCAGGTGGTCAATGTAGTCGTGGTGCACGGGGCGGCCTCAGTGCTCGTGCGGGTGGGGGTGAGCGTGCGCCGGCATTCGCCGCCGCACCAAGAGGGCAAGGACGTAGACGAGCGCCAGCGTGGCCAACGAGCCGATGATGCCCGCAAGCGAGGTCCAATACGCCGGCGCCCCCTCGCCCGCACTGTAGTCGGGCAGCGGCGCAAGCTTCTCCTGGAGCCTTGTCGCGCCGGCCATCGCGGGGCTTGCACTCTCAGGCGGCTGCACGTAGCCCTTCTCCTCCGACACCCAGTCCAGCCCGTCCGGCAGCCCGCTGGCCACCAGCGACAGGAGCCCGGCGACCAGGAGCGCGAAGACAGCAATGGAGCCGACCACCGCGCGCCGCGACAGCCGCTCCTTCCCCCTCACGCGAACCTCGAGCACGTCGGGCCGCACCTGCACGAGGTACGCCAGCACCGCAAATGTTATCAGCCCCTCCACCGCGCCGATGAGCAGGTGGACGCCCACCATCACGGGGAAGAACGTGGTGAAGGGGACGGCGCTCCGCGCCGAGAGGGCGATCTGCACGGGCACGACCGCCGAGCTTGCCGCGACCCCCACGAGTGCGCCCGAAAAGCTCGCCAGATACAGCCGCCCCGCGCTCTTCTCCCCCTGGACCCCACCGATGATGGCGCGGTAGACACCGTAGCCCGCATACGGCCCCACGAGGCCCATATTAAAGATATTGCAGCCGAGGGCCAGCAGGCCGCCGTCGGCAAACACCAGGCATTGCACCGTCAGGATGGCGGCCATCACCAGCGCCGCCACGTGAGGGCCGAGGAGAATCGCCAGGAGCACCCCCCCGCCCAGGTGCCCGCTCGTCCCCGTCAGCACGGGGAAGTTGACCATCTGGGCGGCGAACACGAAGGCGCCCATCACCCCCATCAGGGGCACCTTGCTCTCGTGAAACGTGCGCCGAGCCGCAGCAGCAGCGGCCCCGAGCCCCACCGCGCTCGCCCCGATGAACCCGTAGGCCACCGCGGGCGACAAGACCTCGTTTGCCATGTGCATGGGCACGCCCTTGCCAGCAAAGATAGTGATAGCACCTCTCACGAGATTGTAACACTCGCCCGCGGCCCGGTCAAAGGCCCCTTACCGGGCGCGCCCCAGGGTGGTCATGGTGAGCTTGCCGTGCTGCACGCCGCGGGTGGCGATCAGCCTGTCGGCGATCCTGCAAATCTCCGCCGCCGGGCCGCGCAGCACGATGACCTCCAGGCACGTGTGCGCTGTCAGGTGCACGTGGGTCGCGCACACGATGATTTGGGCGTTATCGTGCTGCACGTCGGTCAAGCGGTCGGTTATCTCTCTATACTCGTGGTTGTAGACCAGGGTGAGGGTGGCCACCTGCTCGCCGGCGAGCTTGCTCCAGTCGGCCTGCACTAGGCAGTCGCGGATGAGGTCGCGAAGGGCCTCCGAGCGGCTCGGGTAGCCCTTCTCCTCGATCAGGCGGTCGAAGTCACGCAGCAGCGACCCCTCCAGCGAGACGCCGAAGCGCACGAGCTCGTCCATCGCGCAGCCTCCTTCTCTGTGGCACCGGGAGCCATTCTATTGCCATGCCCCCTTGCGGTCAAGACCGCCTCGCCCGCCGGCGACTCGACAGCAGCTCCTGTCTGCGACCCATGCCGAGGCCCAGCGGTACGGACTGTCGCAGCCCGGGGCGAAGACCTGGGCTGTCATGGTGCGCCCCTTCACGTCATATCTGGGCATCCGGGCTAAGGCCCGCACCACAAGCCACTGTTACATGAATTGCGGCTGAGGCAGTGTCTGGGTGAACCTGTGCGAATCCTTATGAGTCTTTGGGCGGAATCTCGGTCTTCCCGGCCTTGTGCGTGGTCTACGTGGCTCTACGGCAGGTCGGTCTGCCCCGGCCGGCGTTTGACAGGGCGGCGGGGCCGCCTATAATGGGCGGCCAAGGGCAGGAAACGGCGGGACCAATGCAGTGAACCGACCAGGCTCCTATGTTCTCGTATGCCCGCACTGCATCCAGCGGCTTCGGGTGCACCAGTCGGCCGCCGGGCTAGAGGTGGCGTGCTCGTGGTGTGGGGAGACGTTTGTGTGCCCGCCGCTGGGGCGGTCGCAGGGGGTGGACTCGCTTCCGCGGGTGACGTCGCGTTGCGTGTGCGGGGAGCGGGTGGCGGCGCGGAGCAGTCGGCGCGACCTGCGGGTGCAATGCCGCCGGTGTCAGAAGTGGTTGGTGGTGCTGAAGCGCCCGCGGGCGGACGTTGGGGCGTCGGCGCGTCCACCGACGTCTCCTGTGGCGCCGGTGCTGCCGCACGCTATGGCGCACGCGGCCCCGCCGCCGATCCCGCATCCGCCGCCGATTGCGCACCCGCCGCCCGTTTCGCAGGGGTCGGAGCCGACTAGCGGAGCTCCGCCGGTGTCGCCGGGGCCGGCTCAGCCGCAGGCGGGGTTTCCTGAGCCGCCGGCCGCGCCACCCTTGTCGCGCGACGACGAGATGGAGCGCGCGCGGTATATCGTGGCCGGCCTGCTGCCTTCGACGCCGCCCAGGGTGGCTGGGTTCGACATCGCGGTGTTCAGTCAGTCGCGCCACGTGGTGGGGGGGGACTACTTTGATTTTGTGCCGCTGGCGGATGGTCGGTTGGCGATTGCCATCGCGGATGTGTCGGGCAAGGGGCTGGCGGCGGCGATGATCATGGTGCGGCTGCGCGAGATCGTCCACGGGGTGCTGGCTCACCTGACGACTGCGGGGGAGGCGGTGGCGATGATGAACGCGCGGTTGGCCGACAGCATGCCGCGCGGGACGTTTATCACCTTCCTTCTGGCCTTGCTGGACCCGCGCTCGCGTGAGTTGCGAGCGGTGAACGCTGGGCATTGCGCGCCGATGGTGTGGCGGGCGCGGCTGACGGGGGTGCGGTTGCTGCCGCTGCGGGGTCCGGCGCTGGGCCTGTTGGGGCCTGAGCGGTTCGCGCAGGCGGTGGGCGAGCGGGTGGTGGCGCTGGAGTCGGGCGACTGCTTGTGTGTGTTTACCGACGGGGTGCTGGAGGCGCGGAATCCTGGGGGAGAGGAGTTCGGGGCGACGCGCCTGGCGGCGGCGCTGCGGCGCCACGCGGGGCGCCCGGCGAGGGAGATCGCCGACGGGATCGTGGCGGAGGTTGAGGGGCACATGCTGCCGGCCCCGCAGCACGACGACATGGCGCTCATCGTGCTCAAAGCGCTGTGAGCGGCGGGGCGACTATCTCGGGCTGCTTGGGCCAGGCAGGCCCCCGGGCTCGGCCGCGCGGGCGGCGACGAACAGGGCTGCGGCGAGGAGCTAGAGGGCCGCTGCGGTTCTCATTGGGTGCCTCTTCACGGGTTGCGGGCGCGGAGGGACGCGGGCGCGGGCTATTCGGGCCGGGTGGTCTTGAGCTCGTCCACCTTCTCGGCGGCTTCGGTTTCCTGGGTGTGCATGGTGCGGATGTCGCCGACGAGTTTGCGGCGCCGCTCGGCCATGTACTGGAGGTAGGTGGGGACGTCCACGATGTAGAGGCGGCGTGCCTGGGAGCGGCTCTTGAAGGCGCCGCCCTCGCCGGTGTGGTTGTCGGCGACCTCGATCTGGTAGGTGATGAAGTCAACGTTTTCTTTGAGGTTTGGGATGGACTCTCGGATGGTCCAGCGAGCTTCGCGCTCGACGATGCGGCCTTTGAGTGGGCCGAGAGGGAAGCGCTTCTCCTCGCCGTCGTTGACGGTGTAGATGATGGCGGCTTCGGCGAGGGCGTAGTCGTCGCGTGCCTGGAAGGCGACGGTTAGGGTCTTGCGGATGGTGCACTTCTCGTCCTCCAGGGGGCGGAGGATTTCGACCTGGGGGGCGCTGTCGGGGATGACCTGGACGAAGTAGCGGACTTCGTCTTTGTATTCGTAGCCGTGTTGGGCCTCTTTCCATTGGAAGGAGTAGTCGAAGGACTCTGCGGCGACGGCCTCGGCGACGGCGAGTAGGCCGCCATTGAGGAGCTGCATGTTGGTGGCGGCGGCGCTCTCGCGGGTCATGGCGGCGGAGGCGAGGGGGCGGTCGCAGCGGAGCTCCCAGCGGATTCTGGTGCCCTCGGGCACCTCGAGGTTAAGGATGTCGAGGGTCTGGGCGGGGGTGCCGGTGTACTTGGGGTATTCGAGGCGGACGCGGGTCTCGACGATGCGAGGCGGTGGCACGACGGCGACGGTGTGCTCGGGGGAGGCGTCGTCGCCGAGGCGGACGCGGTAGGCGAAGCTCTGGAAGACCTCGTGGAACTCGTAGGCGTAGCGGCCGCCCTCGACCTGGGGGAAGCTGACGCGCTCCCAGGCGCCGCCCTCGGGCCGGACGTAGAGGATGCCCTCGCGCGGGAGGAGGCCGGCGGCCTGGACCTCGATTGTGGCCTTCTTGCCTTGCTGCACCGTGATGTCGCCCGTGATGGCGGTGATGCGGGTGCGGGTGGGGTAGCCGACGGTGGCCTCGGGGTTGAGCATGCGGAGGGCCAGGACGCGCAGGTGCTCGCTCCAGTTGACGCTGATGGCGGCGAAGAAGACGACGACGCAGGCGGAGAGGACGAAGATGCGCTTGAGCTCGCGGTAGGAGACGATCTCGCGGAAGTCAATCGGCTGGGTGTATTCGATGGTCTGCTGGCGCAGGGCGCGCAGGAGGCTGGGGGAGACCGCGGCGGCCGCGGGGGCGCCGTGGCGGAACTGGACGAAGGAGACCAGGAGGCTCTGGAGCTCAGGGTGGCGGCGCTCGACCTGGAGGGCGGTGCGGACAGGGTCGTAGTGGTGCAGGTGGCGGAGCCAGTGGTGCCAGGCGACCCAGGCGAGTGCGGCGACGTTGATGGCCAGGAGCGCGAGGCGCCCGAAGCCGGGGATCAGGAAAAGCCAGTCCACAAAAAAGTCCAGCAGCACGAGCGCGACGATCCACAGGAGCAGGTGGCACAGGCCGCGGGTGTGCTGGAAGTGGCGCTCCTTCTTCCAGGCTCGGTGGAGCTTCGCCTCGACGAAGGCGGCGCCCTCAGGCTCAACGTTGGTTGCCGTCACAGTGGCCATGGGTCCTACCGTAACACGAGCCGTTGCTGACGCGATCCGTAATCCGTAACCCGCAATCCGTGTTCCCTAATGCGTAACCAGAAAGGGGCCCTGTTGTGGCGGCCTGTCTTGTCTGGATACGGATTGCGTCGTACGGGTTACGCAGTTCCTTTGCTCGCCTCAGATGAGGTCGTAGCGTCTCCTGAAGAACCACTCGGTCGCCGCGATGAGGAGGAGGAAGACGAAGATGACGGGAAGGTCCCAGAGCTCCTTCTCGCGGCGGACGATGGTGGACTGGACTTCGCGCTGGAGGGATTCGGGCAGGGTGGGCAGGTCGCGGATGGTCAGGTAGCGGCCGCCGGAGAGCTCGGCGAGCTTTCGGAGGGCGTCCTCTTGCATCGCCGGCTCGAGCTTCTCCAGCGGCGTGGTGGCGACCTGGAGCTCGATGGTGTTGGAGAACTCCCGCTCCGCCGGCCCGGTGCGGAGCAGGTAGCGCCCCTCGGTCTCGGGGGTGAAGAAGCCCTGGTAGAAGCCGGGCACGTCCTTCACCGGCTCGAGCTTCACCTGGAGGGTCTCGGCCTGGCCCTCTGGGCGCTCGACGTGGAGCGTGTAGCTGGCTAGGTTGACCGGCTCGAATGCCTCGTTGAGGACGTTGGCGTAGATGGGCACGCGCTCGCCTGTGCGGAAGGTGCGGCGGCCGGTCTCGATCTGGATGCGCTTGTTTTCGCCCAGGAGGCGCGAGAGGGTGAGGAACTGGATGACCTGGCCCCAGTAACGCGCGTGGTAGCGGTCGCCGACCTTGAAGCGGAGGCGCCAGAGTTGGTCGGTGCCGACGAACATGACCTTGCCGCGCCCGTAGCGCTGCCAGGCGATGAGGGGGTAGGGCTCGCGGCGGCGCGGGGCGTCGGAGAGCGTGGCGAGCACGGTGGCCGCGGGCTTGGCCCCCGCGACGGCGGGCACCTGGAAGAGCGGCCGCACGTGCGCCCAGCGGGCCGCGTTGCGCTCCTCAGGCATCTCCAGGGTCACGACCGTCATCTCGTCGCCCTTGGAGGTCACGGTCGGGTGCACCGTCTCGTCCACGGCCTCCCAGCCCTCGGCCTGGAGGCGGACGGGTAGCATGCCCTCGATGGCGGTGCCCATCCAGGTGGAGAGGGGGTGCTGGTGGCCGGGGAGGACGAGGAGCGAGCCGCCGCGCTCCTTGACGAGTTGCTCGAGTCGTGCGAGTTGCGCTGGGGCGAAGTCGGACGCCGCGACGTCGCCGAGGATGACGAGGTCGTAGACGAATGCCTCGCTGGCGGCGTCGGGGAAGCGCTCCAGGTAGCGGTCCGAGGCCTTGGCCAGGTCGCGGTCGCCCTGGGTCATGACGAACTTGACGTCGAGGCGATAGTCGCGGAGCAGGACGGCGCGCAGGTATCGGTACTCCCAGCGCGGCTTGCCCTCGACGTAGATGACCTTGATCTTCTCGTCAATCACGCGGACGGTTTGGGAGAGGGAATTGTTGTCGGCCACGACCTCGCCTGGGAGAGGTGCGGCGGCGACCTCGATCTTCAGACTCGTCGCGCCCTCCTCGGGCAGGAAGCTGAGCTCCTGGAACTGCGGTTCCCCGGTCAGCACTACCTCCTGGCGGGCGATCTCGCGCCCGTTCACGTTCACCGTCACGTCCACGCGGCGGTTGGTGAAGCCCTTGGATGCGATCCGGAAGCGGACGGGGACGCGGTCTTTGGCGAAGACGGTCTCCTGGACGACGAGGCCCTCGAGTCGCACGTCGGGCGGGTCAGGCACGCCGATGCCGACGGGGAAAATGGGGATGCCGCGGTCCTTCATCTTGCGTGCGACCTCGGAGGGCTCCAGGCCCTCGTTGGACGCGCCGTCGGTGAGCACGAGCACGCCCGCGATGGGCTGGCCGCTGTAGCGGCTGACCACGTCGTCTATCGCAGAGCCGAGGCGGGTGGACTTTCCGGTGGCGGCGACCTTGGCCAGGGAGGCGCGCAACTCCTCCCCTTCCCCACTGGCCGGCACGACGTTCTCGGCGAATGAGAAGTAGCGCAGCTTGAAGTCCTGCTCCAGCTTCTTGAAGAGGTCGAGGTGGGGGTTATTGAGGATGCCCTTGGCGAGGTCAATGCGGCTGGCGACCGAGGCATCGGCCCGCGCCTTGGCGTCCATCACCTGGGTCGCGGTCCTCTCGAATGGCAGGCGCCCGAGGGCCAGGGCCGCCTCCTCGAGCTCCCGCTCCTTCTTCCGCGCGTCGTGGATGTCCATGCTCTCCGAGCGGTCGAGGAGCACCAGGATGCTCTGGCGCAGTCTGGCCGACATCTCGATGCCGAAGACCGGCTCGAAGAGGAGGAGGATGACGATGGTGTAGAGGATGGCTCTGAAGGCGCCGAGGAACCAGCGCCGCCCCTTCGAGATGCCGCGCTCGCGGTAGTAGATGCAGGCGGCAAACGCCACCGCCGCGACGATCACCACCAGCACCACCGCGCTCGGCCAGGGGTGGCGCAGGAACCACTCGAAGTAGGTCACGGGGCCTACTTCCTCCAGGCCGAGCAGTCGTGTGAGCCAATGACGCAACATGCCAGTGCCTTCGACGGATAGGACCTACAGGACCTATAGGACCCATAGGTCCTATGGGGCTAAGTTTTCACCTCGGCGGCGCGCGTGCCGAGCAATTCCTCTTTGGTCGCCTCGCGTGCCGCGGCGCCGGTCATGCGGCGCGAGAAGTACCAGGCGAGGAACGACTCGAGTGCGAGGAACGCGAGTGCCGCCATCATCAGGACGCGCCAGAGCTCGTGGCCGACGCGGCCCGTCTTGATCGCCAATGCCAGGTCCTCGTCCCAGGTCAGGACGCGCATGGGGAGGCCGGCGAGGGCCTTGCCCAGGGCGGCGCCGACGAGGCTCCGCACGTTGCTCTCGGTGGAGTCCACGTTCACAGCGGCAACGATGGGCGGGACTCCTGCGGCGAAGCGCGCCTCGTAGAAGCCCGGCAGCTCGGGCCGCTCGTAGCGGATGGCCTTGTGCCCCTCGCGCTCGGCGACCTGGAGCGGGTAGTCCTTGCCCGTGGGGTCGCGCAGGAGGACGTTGGCCTGGAGGTTGGCCCGCGGGAGCGTGAGGTTGATCGGTTCGCCGACGGTGAAGGAGCGCTCGTGCTCCTGGCGCGACAGATAGGTGACCATCTGGTGGAGGAGGATGGGGTATACGGGGTTGACGACGAGGTCCGTCCAGTCGCGGTCGGCGGTGCTGGTGAAGAGGAGGACGCGGCCGCGTCCGAGGCTCTTTTCGGCCAGGAGGGCGTCGTCGGTGCCGGCGATCTTGAGGAGGACGCGCCCGCCCTCGACGAGCTCGCTTCTGATGTATTGCGTGAAGCGTGCGGCGTTGAGGAGTTCGACCGGGAGGCCCTCAAGCACGGAGCAGACGGGGTGGCCGGGCATGGCGACGAGCATCGGGACGCCGACTGGGTCCTTGGTGATGGCGCTGGCGGTGAGTCGCGCGGGGAGGAGAGATTTCTCGCCGAGTGCCATGCGTGCGTTGAAGAGGCGCGGGATGATCTTGTCGCCGAGGAAGACGATGAGGCCGCCGCCCTGCTGGACGTATGCGTGGAGGGCGGCGGCCTGGTCCTTGCGGATGTCGGGCACGTTGGCGAGGATGACGAGCTGGTAGTCGGAGAGGCGCTGTGCTGGGAGTGCGAGCCAGGGGATGACCTTGACGCCGAGGGAGGCGGTGCTCGCGGCGGCGCGGCGCGGCGAGAGAGCTGTCAGCAGGTAGTCGGTCTCGCTCTTGTAGGGCTCATCCGAGGGCGCGCCGTCCACGGCCAGGATGCGCACCTGCTCGGGGACGTGGGTGACGGCGTAGCGGGCGTTGTCGGTGGTGAGGGGGTCGGGGCCGAGCTGGGCGCCGAGGCGGTTGTTGCCCACGGCGTCGAGGCGGGCGAAGAGGGCGATGCTGCGCGATTCGCCCGCGGGGATGCGGTCGAGGACGCGCTGGTCCACCGCCTTGCCCTCGAGGGTGAGGGTGACGCCGACGCGCTCCTGGGCCTGGCGGCCGAAGTTGTGGACTTCGGCGACGTAGCGTGCGATGGCGCCCTTGCGCAGGGTGCCGGAGGCCAGGGCGAAGTTGGTGATCGCCAGGTTCTCGCCGCTCTCGGCGCCGACGGAGAGGTAGAAGACCTTGGCCACCTGGCTCATCTCGCGGAGCGCGATCTTGGCCTTCTCCGAGAGCTCCTGCCAGGTGGTCTCCTGGGCGTCGGTGACGAGGTAGCACTCGCGCATCGGGGCGCGGAGCTCGCGGACGAGTTTCTCGACCTCCTCCAGGCACAGCTCAAGGTTGAGCCGTTCGGGCACAGGAGCGGTCTCGGCGAGCACCTTCTCAAGGCGGGCCTCGTCGTAGCCCACGTCCCGCAGGAGGATGCGCGGATAGCTGCCCATCAGGACTAGGCTCACGGGGTTGCCCGGGTCGAGGGTCTTGAGCACCTGTCGGACTCGCGCCGTGGCGCGCTCGAAGCGGGTGTTGACCCCCGGGCGATGGGCCATTGAGTAGGAGGCGTCGAGCGCGATTACCACGCCGACCTGGGATTCGGCGCCGAACCACCGTGCGCCCGAGGCCGTCAGGGTCGGCCGCGCCATCGCCAGGGCCAGCAGCAGCACGGCCAGGCAACGGAGGATGAGGATGAGGATGTCCTCGATGCGTATCTGGCGCGCGCGGATGACCAGCGCCCGCCGCAACAGCTCCATCGCCGCCCAGTCTATCTGCTTGTGCCGATACCGGTTCAGCAGATGGATGAGTATGGGCACCGCCACCGCCAGGGCGCCCCATAGCATCGGCTTGTAGAGAAAATCCAGAAAGCCCATGCCAACCCCGCAAAACGTTCGGCCAGATCGGTCCGATCCGACCGATCCGACAGGCCCGATAGATTATCCAGCACCGCTCTTCACCGCCCCACCACAACCGGGTCCCCCAGCAGCACGGCGCAGGGGAACAGGGTGGCGGGGCCGAAGTCCACCTCGATGCCCAGCTCGGCGTCGGGCGGCAGCTCCAGGCTCACCGCCTCGCCATTGGAGGCCGGGCCGACGTCGCGCTCGAGCAGGCTCCTGCCCGCGGCAACGAACCGCACCTTTGCCACGCCCCGCATCTCCTCGACAGGGGCAAGGGTCGCCGCGAGGGCCAGCCTTGCGCCCAGCTTCGGCAGCCGATAGCGTACGGCGCACTTCGGCTGGATGCGAATCGCCCGCACAGCCATCAGCTCGCCCGGCCAGGCCGGCGCATCGCCCCGGGTCGGGTACTCCAGCACCTCGGGGGGCACGGCCCTGGCAATGAGCGGCGTGGCGTTCACCGCGGCGGGCGCCAGCTCAGCCAGATAGGCCGCCGCCGGCGGGTGGCGCAGCACGGCCCGCAAAGCCCGTCCGGGCACGCTCACCTTGCCGAGCACCGAATGGTCCAGCTCGACGCCATCCTTGAGCGGCCGGGCGCGGCCGCGCAGCGTCGTGCCGTCTACAAGGCTTAGCTCGTCCTCCTTCGCCGGCTGTGCCATCGCGGCCGCGGGCTTGAAGAGGTAGCGAGCCATGCCCTCGCGCTGTAGCGTCAGCACCCCGAGCGGGCTGTCAATGGCCAGGCGGGACTCGTCCACCCACAGGAGCTGGCCTGGGATCGGCTCGCCCTTCTCGCGGTAGAGCGTCGAGGGCTTGTCGTCGGCCGCGGGCGGCCCGAGGTCGGGCAACAGGTCCAGGGCGCCCACCAGGGCAACATCCAGCTCCCGCTCCCCGAAGAGCAGGGGCCTTGCCTTGAGCTTCCCCGCGGCCAGGCTGGTGACGTGGGCCAGCCACACCTCGCCGCTGGTCAGCCGCACCGCCTGCGGGAGGCGAATCGAGCGCGTGTCGTGGTCTCGAATGACAAAGAGCACGTCGCCCCAGGCCACCGGCTTGCCGGCGACCTGGAGGCCCTCGGCGGCGAAGGCCACCTTGCCCTCAAGCCGTCCGCCGAGCGTCTGCACCACATCGCCCGAGGCGCCAGCCCCCCATCCCAGCGCGCTCAGAGCAAGCAGCGCCAACCTCTGCATCAGCCACCACCCGGCACTTGATGGGACCTGTAGGTCGTATGGGCCGCGTGCTTCCTACAGGTCCTATCGCACATGCACGCTGCGAATCCGGCCGATGAGATACCCCGACAGCGCGGCGTCCACAGGCTTCGAGGTGTCCACCAGCACGTAGTCCACGTGGCTCCGCTCGCAGGCGCGGCGGATTTCCTGGATGAACTTCCTCAGCTCCTCGAGGTAGGCCGCGCGGATGCGCTTCGGCTGCGTCACCACCTCGCCGTCCTCCTCGAGGCCGATGAACTTGCAGGAGCCGTCGAAGGGGAACTGAAGCTCGTAGGGGTCGAGGATGTGGAAGACGGCGACGTTGTGGCCCTTGAAGCGCAGGTGGTCAATGCCCTGGACGAACTCGGGCACGTGGTCGAAGATGTCGCTGAAGAGCATCACGAAGCCGCGGCGCGGGATGCGGTTGGCGAACTCGTGGAGTAGCGCCGCGACGTTGGTGCGGGGCACGCCCTCGACCTTTTCGAGCTCCTCGGCGATGGTGCGCACCACGCCCATTGTCGTCTTCGGCTCGATGTACGTGCGCAGCTCGCTGTCGAAGACTCCCAGCCCCACGCTGTCGCGCTGCCGCACGCACAGGTAGGCCATGCTGGCGGCCATGAACTTGGCGTACTCAAGCTTCGAGACGCCGTGCGAGCCGTAGCGCATCGAGGAGCTGGCGTCCAGCAGCAGGTTGGCCGTGAAGTTCGTCTCGGCCTCGAAGAGCTTGAGGTAGTAGCGTTCGGTGCGCGCATAGACTCGCCAATCCAAATGGCGGGTCTCGTCGCCCGGCACGTATTGGCGGTGGTGGGAGAACTCTGTGGAGAAGCCCTTGAGGGGGCTCTTGTGCATGCCGACGTGCAGCCCCTCGACCACCTCGCGGGCGACGAGCTCCAGCGCGCCGATCTTCTTGAGCGTCTGCGGGTCAAGATACCGCAGCCGGTGCTGTCGTGGGCTTGCCATCGTAGAGCCGCTCGTCGGCTGGGACCGTGTCAAGGAGCTTTCGCACGATGTCGTCGCTCTTCAGCCCTTCGCTCTGGGCCGCGAAGTTGGGGATGATGCGGTGGCGCAGCACGGGGAGGGCCACGGCTCGCACGTCGTCGGTCGAGGCGGCGAAGCGGCCGCGGAGCACGGCCCGGGCCTTGGCGGCCAGGACCATGAAGATGCTCGCCCGTGGCCCGGCGCCCCAGGTGATCCAGTTGCGGATGAACTCCGGCGCATCGGGGTCGCTCGGGCGCGTCGAGCGGGCCAGCTTGGCCGCGTAGTTAGCGATGTGCGGGGCCGCAGGCACGCGCCGCACCAGGGCCTGAAGGCTCAGGATCTCGTCGCGGTGCAGCACCTCGGTCATCCGCTCCTCCACCGCACCCGTCACCCGCTCGATGATCGCGATCTCCTCGTCCCAGCTCGGATAGTCCACCAGGATGTTGAAGAAGAAGCGGTCGAGCTGCGCCTCCGGCAGCGGATACGTCCCCTCCTGCTCGATCGGGTTCTGCGTGGCCAGTACGAAGAAGGGGTCGGGCACAGGGTAGTCCACGCCGCCCATCGAGACCTTCTTCTCCTGCATGGACTCCAGCAGCGCCGCCTGCGTCTTCGGCGGCGTCCGGTTGATCTCATCCGCAAGGATGATGTTGGAGAAGATCGGTCCCTTCATGAACTTGAACACCCGCTGGCCGGTCTGCGGGTCATCCTGAAGGATTTCCGTCCCAGTGATGTCGGAGGGCATCAGGTCGGGGGTGAACTGGATGCGCCTGAAGGACAGCGACATCGTCTGCGCCAGGGAGCTGACGAGGAGGGTCTTAGCAAGGCCTGGGACGCCGACGAGGAGGCAATGGCCGCGGCAGAAGACCGCGATCATCATCTCGTCAATCACCTGGTCGAGCCCCACGATGATCTTGCGGAGCTCGGCCATGATGCGGTCGCGGGCCGCACGCAGGTTCTCCACGGCCTGCACGTCGTCTTGGGCCAGCGGGGCCACGGCGGGCGATTCGGCGGCTGCCATAGCGCTCTCCTAGGAGGGACAAGTGACGCGCCACGATAGCACTTACCCATCCGCAAGTCAAGCACGGAAAAAAGCAAGGGCGGGAGCGGCCCGCCTCGGCTCGCTCCCGCCCGCGTTGGTTGGTGGAGATAACGGGGCTCGAACCCGTAACCTCCGGCTTGCAAAGCCGGCGCTCTCCCAATTGAGCTATATCCCCAGGCGACATCCGCGATTCTACCAGGCACCCGACGCCGAGTCAAGAACCACGAGAACCCCACAAAGAACCGAGAGTTCTTGCCCTGGTCACGCCCTCCTCAGCGTCTCGCGTAGTCCTCGCACCGCGTGGCGTTGGGCCGCTCGGGGCGCCTGCAAACGTCGCCGTAGTCGTACTTGCAGGTGTCACACAGGTAGCGCTCCCCTCCCAGCCAGGAGGTGAGGCGCTGCCAGAGCACCCGCAACGAGCCGCCAACGCTCCTACTGCGGCCTCGACTTGCCGGCCTCCTCGACACGCTTCTTGTACTCCTCTTCCAGCGCCTTATACTTCTTGTCGAACTCGTCGAGCGGCTCCCGGGCGGCGCGAAGGCTGTTGTGCAGGTCCACGATCTTCAGCAACCGCTGGCGCGCACGCTCCGCGGCCGCGGCCGAATAGGGGTCGTCCGACTGCGTCGCGACCTTCTGGTAGGCGGCGAGGACGTCGTCGAAGTTCCGCTTGTCGGCCGGCTTCGCAAGCTCCGCCTGGTAAAGCTCTTGGGCCTTCCGCAGCGCCTCCGCAGCAGCCGTCAGGCCCATCGTTGGCAACGCAGGACGCTCCTTCCCCGCAGGCGGCGCGCCCGCCTCGCCCACCTTGCGGACGTGTTGCTTGTGAATCCACGCGAATGTCTCGGGCGGTGGGCTCACGCCCACCCACTCCCCGTCCGCATCCACCACGGTCAGCTTCGCCCCAGTGGAGACCTGCCCCAACACATCGCCCGTCAGCCCCGGGCGCCCGCGGACGTTCACCCGGTCCTTCACCACCGTCGCCTCCTTGCCCCCGGGCTCCACGCTCACCATGTCCTGCCGCACCCACACCGTGCAGGTCTTGGGCACCGGGATGCGCAGCCAATCATAGCGCCGCTGGCTCACCTCCACACGGTCGCCCCGGCTCGCCACGGACAGCACCATGTAGTTGATCCCGTCACCCGCGCGGATGTAGACCCGCTCCCCCGTCACCTCGCCCAGGAAGGGCACGGCCGGCTCTGGCTCCGCCTCTTGCTTTGGCTCCGCCTTCTTCGGCTCTGCCTTCTTTGGCTCTGCCTTCGGCTCGCTCCCCTTCGGCTCAGCCCCCTTCGGCTCACCCTTCTTCGGCTCATCCTTCGGCTCCACGTTTACCGGGGCCTTCGGCTCGACCTTCTTCGGCTCCTCATTGGGCACGGCCTGCGGCTCAACCTTCTTCAAACCCTTGGCCTCCGGCTCACCAGCCAGAGCCACAGCCAACCCAACGAGGGCCACACCCACCAACCTTGCGATCGCACGCATAGCACAAGACTCCCGGCGCTTCACGCCTCAGCTTGCTCGGGGGACCGAGGGAATAGTCGGGGACGCCCGCATTATAAGCCCCCCGCGCCCCGAAGTCAACAGCGTTGAAGCCTGACGCTACAGCAGTTTCAGCCTTCGACCTATCCTCGACCACGACGCGGCGCAACACCGCGCTCCACCGAAGCTGGGGCTCCCTCGACCATCGCCGACGCCGACACCGGACAGAGGGTCAATGTGTGCGCAAGGATTTGACCCTCTGTGCCAATTCTTGGCACGCTCCCTAAGCTACAGCCCTGCCGTGACTTGCGACCTGGGCGAGTCTCCAGAGAACAGGGGCTCACTGCCCTCCGCTTCACAAGTTGGTCCTCTGTCGAGGGGGCTGTCGCATGGCGCGGGACGCCGTGTTGATGATGGGCGTCAGCCTTTTGGACTGCGGCGCGAGGCGCCGCTTTGGGTTCCCCGCCGCGACGCCCCTGCGTCCAAAGCGGCGCTTCGCGCCGCACCCCAAAAGGCTCTCGCATGGTCTCTGGACCGGTCCCGCGCCAGCGCATACATGCCCGCATTAGCATACGAGCGCCGAGGGATGGCCGGTCGCAGGCACCAACGCTGCAAAAGCGTGGGCAGCGTGCCGATACTTGGCACAGAGGGCCGAATGCCTTGCATGCCATTAGCCCTCTGTCCCGTGGCCGCGTTCCAGGACACTTGCGGCGTTGATTGGTCGGGCGAGAAGGGTATACTGACCGGCACCTTGCGGAGGAAGAACCATGCGCGTGCGCAGGGCATTCGTCGCGGTGGGCCTGTTGCTTGGAGGACTCCCCATGGGCCGAGGCGAGACGCTGCGGCTGGAGAGCGAGGCTCTGAGGGTGGATGTGGACGCGGCCTCTGGCCGCTGGTGCCTGCTCGACAAGGCGTCGGGCGTGCGATGGCCGACCAGCGGCGAGGCGAGCGTCGGCGCCTCCACTGCCCTTCTAGGCGGCTTCAGCGACGCGGCGGCCGACAAGTCGAAGCTGACGCTGACCAAGAGGAACGGCGTGACCGTAGCGTTTGAGCTGCTCGATGGCGGCCGCTCGCTCGGGCTGCGCTACGCTGGCGATGCGCTCGGCGAGGTGCGGGTGCTGGCCGACGCGCTGGCGACGACGGATGCGGACGGCGGCTACATCGTGGTGCCCTGCCGCGAGGGGCTGCTCATCAGGGCCGACAGCGGAAAGGCGTTCCGCCGCACCTTCGGCACCTCCGACTACGAGGGCTGCCACATGAACATGCTCGGGGTCGTCAAAGGCGGCTCGGCGCTGATCGTGACGTGGGACGACGCTTACGTCTTCCCCGAGGTCCAGAGCACTCGCCCGAAGGAGGCCGCCCATCGCCAGGACTTGACCACCGCGCTCGTCCTCCGCCGTTCGGCCCGCAGCCTGCGCCTGACCCCGCTGGGCAAGGGCGATTGGAATGCGCTCGCGACGGGGTATCGGCGCATCGCTGAGGCCAAGGGCCTGGCCTCCACGCTGAGGGCGAAGGTCCAGCGAAACCCCAAGGCCGAGCTGATGCTCGGCGCCGCCAATGTGAAGCTCTGGACATGTCTGGCCCGCAGGATGAACGAGGAGAGCACCAAAGAGGAATCGGTGGTGGTGCGCTGGACCTTCGACGAGGCTGCGGCCATCGCCGAGCACATCCGCAAGGACCTCGGCATCGAGCGCTGCCTCTTCATCGTCGGCGGCTGGACCGAGGGCGGCTACGACTGCCGCCACCCCGACAACTTGCCCGCCAACCCCGAATGCGGCGGCAACCACGCCCTCGCCGACGCCATCCGCCGCATCCAGGCACTCGGCTACGTCGCCTGCCTCCACGACAACTACCAGGACATGTACCGCGACGCGAAGAGCTGGAACCCAGCCTTCATCGAGAAGACGCCGAAAGGCGAACTCGTCAAGGGCGGCCGCTGGCTGGGTGGCCGCGCCTACATGGTCTGCGCCCCCAAGCAACTCGAGCTCGCCCAGCGGCCACAAAACCTGCCAGAGACCCGCAAGCTCTTCGCCCCCTGGGCATACTTCATTGACACCACCTATGCCGTCGGCCCCCGCGAGTGCCACGACCCCGCCCACCCGCTCGGGCGCAACGACGACATCGCGTGGAAGGCCCGGCTAAGCGACTACGCCCGCCAGCTCTTCGGCCTCTTCGGCAGCGAGTGCGGCCGCGAGTGGGCGCTGCCCCACAGCGACTTCTTCGAGGGACTCGTCGGCGTGAGCGGCAAGTACTTCCACAGCCTCGACCCCGCCGCCCTCGGCGCAACCGTCATCCCCTTCTGGGAGATGGTCTACCACGACTGCCAGGTCTGTTACGGGAAGTACGGCTACGCGGCGGATGCCGCCGCCGAGTACGTCGCCCACCACGTCCTTTGCGCCCGCCCGCTCCACTACCACTCCATCCCCGACCACCTCTATTGGAAGACAAAGCCGCCCTTCCAGGATACCATCGCCGCGCGGCCGAGGGTTGTGGCCGTCGAGCCGGTAGACAAGGCATCCTTCCGCATCCGATACGCCTGGGCGGTCGAGGAGGACATCGCCCGCGACTGGCGCGTCTTCGTCCACTTCGGCTCCGAGGGCGAGATAAGGTTCCAGGACGACCATCTGCCCGAGCCGCCGACCTCTCAATGGCGCAAGGGCCAGACAATCCAGCTCGGCCCCCGCGTGGTCCGCATCCCGCCTGACCTCCGGGCCGCGGCGGTCAACGTCTACATCGGCCTCTTTGACCTCCAGGACGTTGGCCAGCGCGTCCGGCTGCCGGGCTGCGACGCCCAGCGGCGGGTCCTCGCCGGCCGGCTCCACCTGAGGCCGGAGCTCAGGTTCGAGCCGCTCGCCGCTCCGCCCCCCGTGGCGCGCGGAGCATTCACCCGCTGCGACAACGGCTGGGCCGAGGGACTGCACCCGACCGACGTCTTCCTCAAGAACACCCAGGAGGTCCTCGGGCCGCTCCACGCGGCCACGGCCCACAGCCGCCTCACGCGCTTCGAGTTCCTCTCCCCCGACGGCGCCCTGCGGCGAGCGGTCTACGGCGATGGCCCCGAGGCGGTGGAGGCCACGGTGAACTTCGGCGTCCGCGAGGCCGAGGCCAAGACGCGCCTGGGTGGGGTCGCCGTGCTCCCGCCCTGGGGCTTCGTCGTCGAGGGGCCGCGGTTCGCCGCCTTCTACGCCACGCGATGGGGCGGGCGCGACTACCCCGACGGCGCCCTCTTCACCCTCACCCTCCTCGAAGGCGAGAGCTTGGCCAAGCCGCGCCAGGTGCGGGTCTTCCACGCCTTCGGCGACCCTGCCCTCCCCTGGGGTGGAAAGACCCATGAGGTCAAGCGCGAGGCGATTGTGACAGTTCCCTGAACGAGACGCGCCCAGCACGACAACGCCCCCACTTCTCGCTGGCCGACATCTGCCTCCAGTCCTCCTCGTCCCTCGTCCTTGTCCTCGTCCTCGACTCTTCTACGCACAAACCAACACAATGGAGGACGAGGACGACGGACGAGGACGAGAGGGCAACCGAGGCGCTTACCAGGGCGGGGGAGATGCACCCAAAGCACGTCCCCCTTGCTTTTCCTCCCCGCCTCGCTATACTTGGCGGCGAACGGAGCCCAGCCTTGTCCCCATCCCCCGCTCCAATGCCCGAAGCTCGTCGCAGGAGGGCGCTGCCGTACCTGCTGTGGGTGCTTGGCGCTACCTCCCTCATCGCTATCGCGTTCTGGGTCCGTTTGTGGCTTCGGCCTGAGAAGATCGAGCGGCCGGAGGATGCTTTCTTGCTCGCAGGGACCTGGCTAGTACAGGCCGTGGGCTTCGTGGGGAGTCTGCTGACAATACTGCTCTGGTTTGCGGACTGGAGGCGCGAACGAGCGCAGGCCACCGTGCGCCCTGAGCGAGCGTTGGGCGTGCACGCCCTCCACTCGGTGCGGCCGCCGCGGGAGGACTTCACGGGGCGCGAGGCCGAGATTGCCGCGGCGCTCAGGGCTATCGAGCAAGACGGCGCCACAATCTTCGGCCTCCACGGGATGGGTGGCGTGGGCAAGACCGAGCTGGTCTACGCAGTTGCCGCCCGGCTCAGCAAGCGCTACCCCGACGCGCAGATTTACCTCGACCTCAAGGGGGTCACACGCGATCCGGTCACGCCGGAGCGGGCCATGGGGTACATCATTCACGCCTTCCATCCCACGGCCGACTTGCCAGACGACGAAGCGAAGCTCAAGGGTCAATACCTCTCGGCGCTTACCGGCAAGAAGGTGCTCCTGTTCCTCGACAACGCGCGCGATGCGGCGCAGTTGCTCCCCGTGATTCCGCCGAAGGGCTGCCTCCTCCTCTTCACCTCGCGCCAGCACCTCGCATTGCCGGGAATGCACGCGCTGGACCTCGACCGGCTGCCGCGCGGGGAGGCGCGCGAGCTGTTGCTGAGGATCGCCGAGCGGATTGGTGAGGACGCGGATGAGTTGGCCACGCTGTGCGGCTGTCTGCCTTTCGCACTGCGCGCCGCCGCCAGCGCCATCGCGGAACACTCCGACATCCCCGTCGAAGACTACGTCAGCCGGCTGAGGGACGGGAAGCAGCGGCTCCAGCTCAAAGATGCAGATGTCTCGGTGGAGGCGACCCTGGGCTTGAGCTATGAGCTGCTGACGCCCGAGCAGCAGCGGCTCTGGCGCGCCCTCGCCGTCTTCCCAGCAGACTTCGACGTTCCCGCCGCGGCCGCCGTGTGGGCCTCGGAGGGCGACAAAGCCCAGGCGGCCCTCAGCGCGCTACGGGGCTTCAGCCTCGTCGAGTGGAACGAGGCGTCGCGCCGCTACCGCCTCGACGCCCTGGCCCGCGACTTCGCCGAGACCCGCCTCTCCGATGCCGAACGTGCCGAGGCCCAGGCGCGGCATGCCGAACACTTCGCGTCCGTGCTCGGCGCATGTAATGACCAATTGCTGGCAGGGGGCGACGGAGTGCTCAATGGCCTTGCGCTCTTTGATCTCGACCGCGCCAACATCGAGGCCGGGCACGCCTGGGCGGCCCAGCGCGCGCCCACGGACGACGCCGCGGCGAGACTGGCCTGCCGATACCCCGACGCAGGCGTCTACGTGCTCAGCCTGCGGCTGCACCCGCGCGAGCGGATTCGCTGGCTCGAGGCAGCGCTCGCCGTAGCCCAAAGGCTGAAGGACCGCCCGGCCGAAGGGGTCCACCTCGGCAACCTCGGAAGCGCCTACTTCGCCCTCGGCGAGACCCGAAAGGCTATCGGCTTCTACGAGCAGCACCTCGCCATCGCACGCGAGCTTGGCGACCGGCACGGGGAGGGGTACGCCCTCGGCAACCTCGGAAACGCCTACGCCGCCCTCGGCGAGACCCGAAAGGCTATCGGCTTCTACGAGCAGCACCTCGCCATCGCACGCGAGCTTGGCGACCGGCACGGGGAGGGGAACGCCCTCGGCAACCTCGGAAACGCCTACGCCGCCCTCGGCGAGACCCCAAAGGCTATCGAGCATTACGAGCAGGCGCTCAAGATTGACCGCGAGATAGGCGACCGGCGCGGGGAGGCGAGCGACAGTTGGAACCTCGGCGACCAGTACGCCAAGCAGGGCGATCTGACGCGGGCCGTCGAGCTGATGCAGGCGTGCGTGGACTATGAGCGCGAGCTAAGCCATCGCGACGCGGAGAAGCATGCGGCATATGTCGAGGGGCTTAGGGCGCAGATGAAGCAGGGTGCGAGATGATCCAGGATCGGGGTTAGGGGTTACGAGGGGGCCTTTCGTCGTCGTCCTCGAACCCGATGCCCCGAGGGCCGGAGCCTCGACGAGGAGGACGATAACACTACAACGCTGTATTCTCTTGCTCCAAAGCGGATAACTACTTGTCAGCACAGCAGATACGCCACACCCGCATGTCACTCTGAGCGGAGCCCACCTCCCGGCGGGCGGAGCGACCAATCTCTGTGCGCGCGGAGCCTGTGGTTGAGGGCTACACTGCGTAACCGGACACAAGCCAAAGAAAGATTGGGGCGTAGCCCGTTTCGGACGCCAGGTAGGGGCGGGTCCCCGTGCCCGCCCATCGGGCCCGCAGGTAGGGGCGGGTCCCCGTGCCCGC
>Ga0101944_10001791_pt1 | contig 40504 bp, 34 predicted proteins | sample DewCreD2012metaG_FD_75245 | JGI IMG/M metagenome (GOLD analysis project Ga0101944, IMG submission 75245) | Hot spring sediment bacterial and archeal communities from British Columbia, Canada, to study Microbial Dark Matter (Phase II) - Dewar... ... | reverse complement strand
TTCGAGGTACGAGCCATCACAGTAGCGCATCACTTCTACCGCCAGGGTGTTCTCGCCGATCCGCGCGTAGGGGGTGATATCGAACTCGGCAGGCAGGCGGCTGTCCTGGCTGTAGCCGACTTCCTGGCCGTTTACCCAAACGGTGCAGTTGGAGTCTACCGACTCAAAGAGCAGGAAAATCGCCCGCCCCGCCCAGGATGGATCAACCGTGAAGGTGGTGCGGTAACAGCCGGTGGGGTTGCGCTCAGGGACAAAAGGTGGGTTGGCCTCAAACGTGTAATGGACATTCGCATAAATAGGGTTATCGGGGAAACCCTGAAGCTGCCAGTTACCCGGCACCGCGATATCTGCCCAGGCGGAAGCGTCGTAAGCTTCGGCATAGAAGCCAGCAGGGATTTCTTCTGGCGAGGGGGCCAGGGCGAACTTCCAGGTCCCGTTGAGCAGGCGCACAAACGGTGACGCGGTCCGGTTGCAGGAACGCGCCATCTCTGCGTTGGGATAAGCGCCCAACGGCACGTGCGCCGGTCGCTTGTTCCTGCCGGTTACCTGTGGGTTTTCCCAATCACGAAGAGCTGTCATCCCATTTCTCCTTCAAAGTAATACCATCAAAATACGCCGTCCGGCAAACTCCACTTCACCCGGCATGCGGCACGAGAGCTCGTTCTCCCATCTATAAACCCCTACGGATAGGGCCGATTTCAAAAACGGAAATTAAACGGTCATTCCGGATTAAGTGTAGCACAATATCCATTGATGGCGGCGCGCTTCTTTTCAAAATGATCTATGGGAAGATACATTTGGGGGTAATGGGTTTTCACTCAATGCTGATGGTTGGTCGCCGTCTGGCGAAAAAACGCCGGGGTTGGGATTGACACGCTTAACGCGAATCTGACAGGTTGTGGTACAATACCGGCGAACCTGAACGGGTGGCAGCGTTATCATTGCATTTTGATCTTGGGGAACGCCGCCCCTCAAGAATCAACCAGGGCCTGCTGTACAGCAGGCCCTGGTGGGTTAAGGGCGTTTCATGAACCTCACTCTTTCACATCTGGCGGAATTTTCATCCGGTAACCGGTTCCTCGGATCGTCTCGATCAGGTCCTCGCCAAACGCGCTCTTAAACGCACTGCGCAACTGATGAATATGCCACTTGGCAATCCCAAGGGCTTCACCGTTGAGAACCTCGTAACCCTGCGCCTCAAAAACCAGGGTGCGGTGCTGCACCGGGCTGGGCGCGTGGCGGATGAGAACCATAAAGTAGTTAAACGTCCCCTGGGTTAAGACCGCCGCTTTTTCTTTATAAATAACCTGGCGGGTGTTTAAGTCAACGATGAAATCGCCGCGCCTGAAATAACGGCTGTCGTCCTTACGGAACGGCAGAAGGGCATCCATGCTGCCTTCTGCCGGCAGGTTCATTTCCTCTTTTAATTGAACAAGCAGGTTTTGAATCTGGATAATACAGTTAAGACGGCGCTTTTTTCTGCCAACTTCTTCCAGAACTGCTACCAGCCGCTTGAGGACGGCGTCCATTCCTTCGGATTTCAAAATGTAGTCTCTAACGCCGAGGCGGAATAACTGCAAGACGACTTCAAAAGACTTCTGATCGGCCAGCACAACCATGGTTGAACTGGGATACTTTTGACAGACCTCAGAGATAAACAATTTATCCTCTACATTGGGCTGGCGTAGATTCAAGATCACCAGGTCAAACAGAGTCCCAGCCAACTGTTGGAAAGCCTCAGCATATGAATTAGCGAGCACGGTCACATAGCCAGGGCGTTTTAGAAAATATCCTGAAACCATCTGGAGGCTGGCGTCAAAGTTAACCAAGATTGTGCGGTAGGTATCCATAGGCCTGATCCTGATCTACGAAAAAGATGGGGAAATTCCGCATAGCTGACCAAACAACCTCAGAACTGCGGATTTCACCCACAGTTTTGATGCTGTTTAGAATACTACCGGAAATCAGCCAAACTTCAGGCTACTTTAAAGGGACAGGCGTATCTTTAGGGTGGGTTTCGTCTTTGAGAGAGGGACGAAAGAGGTATTTCACAAAAGTTCTGGCCGCCTTCACGATGCGGATGGCCTCACCCGGGCGAGTGATGACCTGCCAGGATTTTTTCGCCAGGAATTTGGGGCGCAGGTAAAAAGACAGGCGCGCTCGGTCACACCACTTCACCAGGTCTTCAGCCGAAAGCTCATCGTGGTTCACCAGACTGCGGTGCAGGCCATCGGGCGTCAGCCATTCGCGAAAGTCAGTGGTAGACAGGCGGCCATTGGTGACGGCCCACTCATACGCTTCGGTTCCGGGGTAGACCATAATGGGAAAGAACTGGGCCGTGTCGGGATCGAGCTCTTTTGCCAGTTGGAGGGTTTTCGCCAGAGAACGGGGGGTTTCGCCAGGGTTACCGGCCATAAAACAGCCATGGATCATCACGCCGGCTTTGCGGGCCGCCTGGCGGAACTCGTAAAACTGCTCCACCCTGACCTTCTTCTTGATGCGATCTAAAACCGCTTGATCGCCGCTTTCAAATCCCACGCACACCAGGCGGAGACCGGCCCGATGCAGCCAATCGAGGGTTTCGTAGCTGATGTCGGCGCGCGAGTTAGCGGTAAAGGGCAGGCGGTTGCCGCGCCGGATCAGTTCCTGGGCCAGAGCAATAGAGCGGCGTTGATCCACCGTCAGGGTATCATCCTCGATGAACACTTCCTTTACCTGCGGCAGTTCGCGCGCGATAAACTCAAACTCGTCGGCAACGTTCTGAACGCTGCGCTTGCGGTAGCCATGCCCATTGAGGGTCTGCGGCCAGAGGCAGTAGGTACACTGATAGGGACAGCCGCGCCCGGTGATAATCGCCACTTCAGGGTATTGTGTGATGGAATAAAAATAGTTCTCCACCTTCAGGTGGCGTTTATATACCTCACTCACAAAAGGCAGTTGATCGAGGTCGCGGATGAGCGGGCGGTCGGGGTTATGTACGGGGGTCCCGTCGGCGCTGAGGTAGCTTAAGCCCAAGATGCTGCTGATCTCCCCGCCGCCGTCCAGCCAGCGGGCTGCATCGCGGACGGTGAAATCGTACTCGCCGCGGGCCACGGCATCTACCACCCGGCTGATTTGCAGGCTCTCTGCGGGCAAGGCCGAGACGTGGGGGCCAACAATCAGGACAAAGAGGCCAGGAATGCGCGCTTTAATGGCGGCGGCAACGGAGACATCGTTATAGATGCTGGGCGTACTGCAATCCATGACCAACAGACGGGGTTGAAAATCCTCCGCGATCTGCAAGACGGCTTCCAGGTCGAGCTTATCGGCCGGAGCGTCAAGCAGTTTTACAGTGAAGCCGTCCTGCTCTAAAACACCAGTGGCGTAAGCCAGCCAGATGGGATAGTACATCACGCCGCTTTTAATCACTGCCGGGCTGCGTTGCGAGCGAGAAAAGCCCGCGTGAAAGGGGGGGTTTAACGCCAGCACCTTCATACTTCACCTTTTTTCTAATCAGGACAATAATTATCATATTATAACCCAAAAAGAGCGTGATACTCCAAACAGCATGTCAGTTTTGGATTAATTCAATGAACATCGGAGAGCGCACCAGAACAGCTACCGAACCGTTGGCCTGGCCGTCGGCATCTCCGGCGCCGCCATCGTCAATGATCTGCACATTGCCTAAATAGTCAATGGTGCGCACCTGCGAGCCGTTCATCACAATCGTACCGCCCACAGAATTCCAGGCCACCAGCTTTTCTTTCCCACAGGTATCAGTGAACACGTACAATTCACCGTTCTGGAAAGCGCGGGTTCCGGCATAACGATAATTCTTCAGCTCTGAGGTCAGCGTGCGATAAGAAGTGAACGCGGGCTTAGGCGACCAGTTGCCGAATTCGTCTTGGTCAAATAAAAGGCCCTGCTGGTAACCATCATTGACGGTAGCCAGCGCGTACCAGGTAATGTTAATAACACCAGCGGCCAGAGCGCGCACGTGCCCCTGGATGACATAGCGGGCCTGCTGATCTAGCGACTCTGGCGAGTTGGCGTACCCATGCTCCGCCAGCTCTGTCACCCAGATAGGTTTATCAACCCCGTAACAGGTTTTCATGCGGTTGCGCAGATGGGTGGTCTTGGCAATAATGTCAAGGCCGTAAGCGTCGTAGCGGTCGCCGATGCCATCGAAGACATCTCCGCAGGTGGGAGCTGGCAGCCAGCCCTTTTGGCGGTCTTCGTGGCTGGGGTCCCAGCGCTCCCATTCTCTCTTGAAATCGGGAAAATAATGGAAGGTGAAAGTATCCATATAATTCCCGCCGCCCGACGCCATCAGCCGGTCAGGAAAATCACGCTGGAAGGGGCCGCCGACTTGCGTGAACCAATCATGAGCAATGCCGCCCATTAGAACCGTCGCCTCAGGGTCAGCGGCTTTAATGGCCGGGTAAGCAACCGCCAATGCCTGAGCATAGGCCTGCGGCCGATCGGTTACGGTTGGGTCCTCACCCCAACACCCCAGGCCGCCGGCCCAGCCATTGGGCCAGGTATAGTCTGGCTCGTTGACGATTTCCCAATGCTTGACATTATAAGGGGGTTGTTTGTAATGGTTCACCAGATCGGTTAAGAATTGGGCGTATTCGTCATACCGGTCGGCAAAAATTGGCGCGCAGGGTGACGGGGCCGCCCAGGCGGGGCTGTCGGCTACGGTGATGATCATTCTCACCCTGGTATCCGCCACGATCCTATACTTCTGATCATAATAATCCCAACGATATACGGGTAATTGCCCTTCTACCGGCGCATCCGGTTCGATCCGGCTCCACTTTAAATAGAGCCGCGTCCACCCCGCGCCTGAATCCACCAAAGCTTGAGACAAATAGGGGTAGGCGGCGTCAATCCTGGCCTGTTGAGATTCGACTGCGGCCTGTAAATCCTGGATTGAAAGCCCTGCGTCAGGCAAGAAATTGGCCCCAGGCGCCGCCAGTTGGTGTTCAGCCGCGATCTGCAGCGAAAAGGGTGATTCGATGGGCTGCGGTGCGCAACCCTGCACCATGGGCAGGTAGCATTGGACGGTCACGGCTTGCGATTCGAGCGCCGCTTCCACGGTGACAGCCTTCCCTTTGGGAGCTATACTGCCCAACAGGACAACCAGAGACAACAACGATAAAATCCTCGTAAGCTCCAAGATCCCTTTCCTTTCCAATAAAAACAGAGGACTGCGCCTCTGATCCAGGGGAGGGTCTATAAAAACGATAAACGAAGCACCAACCGCGCCCGATCTTCATCAAGCCGCCGGTTGGTGCTTCGTTTATTTTAATCACTCATTCACGCAGGTAGCGAGAGTCGTTATAGATGCCTCCCGTCTGACTTCAGGGCTACCACTGCCGAGAGATAATTCCAAGAATTTGCTTTCCCGGCAGAACGGTGATGGTTTCTGAATCGGAGACGGCAGGCAGTGAGCCGGGTTGGTTGACATCTGCGATGCTGGCCGTCGCAACGTTGGTGGAAGCGGTCGGTTTATTATTCGCATCAACGGACGTGCTGCCGTAGACGACCGTAAACGAGAAGCTCTGATCGAGGCTGCCAGGAGAAATCGTGCCGGTCCAGGTGACAGTCTTGTCTGTAATTACAGCGCCGCCCGTCGCGTTCTTGACGCGCAGAACCTGGCTCTCAGGGGCAAAGGTGACGGACACGACTGCGTCCACGGGGGTGAAGGTAAATGCAGTGGTGTTGAACGTAACCGTGAAGGTCACGGGCAGGCCCACCGAAACTGTGGTCTGATCGGCAGTGATCGAGATCACAGCGCCCGGTGCGCCGAGATTGAAGTCAACGAAATCCATGGCGCTCGGCAGACTACCAGGCCGGTCTTGAATCACAGCGGTGGCCCTAACTGGCAGCGGCAGGGCGCTGGGCGGCAGAGAACCCGCCACATTATAGGTGACAGTGAAGGTGACCTGCTCGGCCAGGGAACCAACGGCCAGCCATTCTTCGATCCGGATTACCTTGGTGGCATTGTTCACGGTGATAGTAGCGCCATTCGCGCCGGTGATCGCAATGCTGTCAATGGCATAGGCCCTTTCGAACGAAACCGTTACAATCGCGTCAACAGGCGCTGTGCGAGTGGGTGTTACTCCATAGATAACGGTGAATGGGTAGGTGACCATGCCGTTTGGGGCAGCGATTGGATCCCCAACCTGGATATCGACAGAGACATCCGCATACGCAGAAGCTGTCTGGCCCGGGACAAAAACCACGGACGCCAACAGAACGATCATAAAAACGAGTCTGGCTATCTTCATTTCTTATCTCCCTTTGCTTGATGAACACGCTGGATCGAGCTGCATACCTCTGTGAAAGATACCCGCCCTGGCCAAAACGGCTTGGTGATAGAAACCAGGTGGCTGATTTTAAATGCCCCAGTCGGGCTTACCCTGAAGCTTTTGCCTTTACCCCTACTAAGCTGCGGATGCATCTTTGATTATACAACAATCCACTGTATAGACAACTCCTCAAATCTACGAAAACATTTAAAAAGAGTTTTATTGATTCACAATATCAAACACTCTCGTGCCAAAGCATATTGCAGATAATAACAATATAATTCACTTGTTCTGTTCGGAAGTTTGAAAAAGGTTGGAAATTGTTGGATAGAGTCAACCTTTAGAGTATGACTGAAACCCTGTCAGGTTTGCAAGCTCCGCCACAGCGACATTCTAGTGAATATCAGCCGAGACCTTTTGCAAACAGATCAATTAGCTATACTTCCCATCCTGGTTTTGGGGGGTTCTGGAAAAACAAATAACTACCCCTCCCCCAAGTGATGGACACAAGATTGATCCATATCTTTTTGGCAACACTTTTGCAATTCAATGAAGATTGTAAACATTTACTAAACCTTTGTCAAGCATTTATAACTTAAAAAATGTATATGCGCTCGTGTTTTTCCAACTTTTTTCTTACCTTCTATCGACTGGCACAATTTTGCCCCACCCCGATTCGCAAAGGGCAGGGCGTTACTTATGTGTAATGCTATTGCTACAACACCGCCGTCACATCGGGCGGCTTGGCCTGGGCCGATCCGCGGGCTTGCAGCAGGCGGTCCAATTCCTGCTCCAGTTGCTCCACCTGGCGCTGGAGGGCCGCCACCGCTTCGGGGTCAACCTGCGGCTCTGGCGCAGTCACTTCAACCTCATCTTCAGGTTCGCCCTGCACCGGGATTTGCACCGCTTCAGTGGGCCGGCGCAGCAGGAGGTCCAACATGCGCTGAGCCTCCTCTGTGCTCACCCGCTCCTGCGCGGCCAGTTCTTGCACGCGGCGGCGGATTTCCTCATCTACCAGTTGAAATGGATCAATCGAACCCAGGCGGCTGCGCAAGGCACTGACCGTCTCACCGCCCATGCGAATCAGACGCGATAAAAGCACCTGCGGCAGCAGCCCACCGATCTTCTTCTCCTCTTCAAAGATCACCTGAAACAGCGTGACTGAGGTCAGGTCTTCGCCGGTCACATGGTCAACGACTTTCACCTCTTCGCCCCGGCGGATCATAGCGGCCAGGTCGTCAAGCGTGACGTATCGTTTAGAGACGGTATCATACAATTTGCGGTTGGCGTAACGTTTTACCAGCGGCATGCGGGTCTGCTCCTTTCTAAGACTGCGGGGACTGCTGGCGTAGTTCTTCAATCTTGCGAGTCAATTCCGCAATGCGGGCATTCAACGCCTCGATATCAGCCTGAGTGGCCGCGGGAGAGGGCTGCCGGGGCTGGTTGGCGGCCTGGCGGCGCTCGCGCTCTAACTTTTCGCGGCGCTCCATCACCTCGCGCACCAGGTTGCGCGCGTCGGCCTCGGCCATTTCGCCGCGCTCAACCAGCCTGTCGAGAAAATTGTTAATCTCATCCTGCGCCAGAGCGATGGCGCCAATGCCGGCCAGCAAAATCATGCGGGTGGCTTCATAGAGCGGCCCGCGCTTGGGGGTTTCTTTTTTTTCATTCACGGTAGTCATCCTATTCCTCCGGTTTAAATCAATAACGCACTGCGTTATCTCCATTATAACGCAATGCGTTAGAATGTCAACTATCAGCGACCGATCAGAGACTAGCTGACTTTTTCAAACCGACTGCCAGGCGTGCCGCAGACGGGGCATTTTTCGGGGGCAGTACGCGGGTGGGTGTGGCCGCACACCGGGCAGACATAATAGTCGTAATCCTCAGCCGGTGCGTTGAGGCATTCGAGCGCCTGTCGGTAAAGCGCTTCGTGTTCCTTCTCCACCTGCCAAGCCCAGTCGAAGCTGGTCTGGGCACGCTTCATACCTTCGGCCTCAGCTTCCTGGATGAAAGGCGGATACATGCTGACTACCTCATAATTTTCGCCAGCGATGGCGGTCTGCAAATTTTCGGCCGTGCTCTGGATCCCACCCATCGCCTTAAAATGGTTCTGAGCATGGACTTGCTCCGCGTAAGCGGCGGCGCGGAACAGGCGCGCCACCTGCGGGTAGCCCTCTTCATCGGCTTTGCGGGCAAACGCCAGGTACTTGTTGCGTGCCTGCGATTCGCCGGCAAATGCGGCGGCCAAGTTTTCCAGGGTTTTTGACATAACTCCCTCCGTTACTGTTTTGATTTTTAAGGTGGTTTTTGTGTTGATAAAGAGATACGACAAGGGTAATAGATTCTCCAGGGCAGGTCAATCTACGAGGGCAAGTTCTTTGTCATTGAAAAGCATGAAGAAAGTCACCCTATGCTATAATCAACGTACTAAATCGGGTCAATTCATAGGGAATTGCGACCAATATGCGCTTTTTAATCACCGGCGCAGCCGGTTTCTTGGGTTCAGCTTTGGCGAACCGCCTGGCCCGCTTAGGTCATGTAGTGCGGGGGTTAGATGACCTATCCACCGGCGACCCCAGCGCGCTGATCTCAGAAGTTCATCTGACGCGCGGCGACATCAACGACCGCCCCAAACTGTGGACGCTTCTGCAAGACATTGACTGCGTCTACCACCTGGCGGCGCGCGTCTCGGTGCCAGAGTCGATCTTGTATCCACGCGAATACAACCTGGTGAACGTGGGCGGAACCGTGACCTTAATGGAAGCGATGCGCGACGTGGGGGTGCGCCGCGTGGTGTTCATCTCGTCCGGCGCAGTCTACGGCGAGCAGTCCACCCAGCCGCTGCAAGAGAGCGCCATCCCCAACCCGGGTTCGCCCTATGCCGTCTCAAAGCTTTCGGCAGAACACTACGTGCGCACCATCGGCATGTTGTGGGGCATAGAGACGGTGGCCCTGCGCGTGTTCAACGCCTATGGGCCAGGGCAGCACCTGCCGCCGGCCCACGCGCCGGTGATCCCTTATTTCCTGCGCCAGGCCTGCCTGAATGGAACGATTGTGGTGCATGGAGATGGCAGCCAGACGCGCGATTATGTGTACGTGGATGACGTCGTGGATGCAATGATCGCCACCGCCACCGCCCCCAACGTGAACCAGAAAGTGATTAACGTGGGCAGCGGCGTGGAGACGAGCATTCGCAGTCTGGTGAGCCTGGTGCTAAGCGTTACCGGGACTCAACCCGAAGTGGTCTACAACCCGCGCAACGAAGGGGGCGTGCGCCGCATGTGCGCCGACCTCCAACAGGCTGAAACTCTGTTGGGCTACCGGCCGGCCATTGACCTGAAGACCGGCCTGCAATTGGTTCTCGAGAAGGACCCACGTGTGCGCTGTAAGTAGGGACGGCTAAATACGGCTGACATCGTGGGCGCCCGATTCACGCTCTCCGGCAGGGGTGATGCGGATAAATTCGACTGTATCGCACAGTTCTTCAAGACTGTGCGCGCCGGCGTAGCTCATACCAGAGCGCAAGCCGCCGACCATCTGATAAAGGATGTCGCGCACGCTGCCCCGGTACGGGACCAATGCCTCCACACCTTCCGGCACGACTTCAGCCCAATCTTCGTCGGCAATTTCACCCTTATCCAGGGCGCGGCGGTCCACATTTGCGGTAAGCGAAGCCATACCGCGCACCACTTTATAGCGCCGGCCATCGCGCACTACCGGAGCGCCAGGGCTCTCATCGGTTCCAGCCAACATACTGCCAAGCATCACGGTGCTGGCCCCAGCAGCCAGGGCTTTGACCATATCGCCCGAATTACGGATACCTCCATCGGCAATAATGGGAACGCCCAGCCGCCGCCCGGCCTCGGCGCAGTCAACGATGGCCGTTAACTGCGGCACGCCAAACCCGGTAACGATGCGCGTGATGCAAATGGAACCGGCCCCAATGCCCACTTTAACGGCCTCGGCTCCGGCTTCGACCAGGTCTTCCACCCCGGCGGCAGTCGCCACGTTGCCGGCAATCACCGGGATGGTTGGGAAATTGCACCGGAGCTGGCGCACCATCTCAATGGTATGGTCCGAATGGCCGTGAGCAATATCCACCACAAAAACGTCGGCCCCCGCTTCGGCACAGGCCGCCGCGCGCTCCAGGTCTTCGCGCACGCGCGCGCCCAGTGCCACGCCCACCATCAGCCGCCCACGGCTGTCTTTGGTGGCGTTGGGATGATCCTGGATTTTGACAATATCCTGCACGGTAATCAGCCCTACCACGCGGTCTTGCTCATCTACCAGAGGCAGTTTTTCGATGCGGTGTTCGTAAAGCTTCTGGCGGGCGTGTTCCATCGACTCGCCCTCGCGCGCCACTACCAACCGCTCGCGCGGGGTCATCACTCCGGCGACGGAAGCCTCGCCGTCGGGAGCCAGCAACACGTCGCGGGTCGTTACCAGACCCAACAGGTGGCCGCCCTCATCTGTTACAATCAGGCCGCCCACGTCGGCATCGGCCATTTTCTGGCGCGCCTGGGCAATGCTGGCGTCAGCTTGGATTCCTAACGGGCGCTCAACCACAAGATTTTCGGCCCGTTTAACACGGCGCACCTGCTCGACCTGGCGCTCAACGCTCATAAAACGATGTAAAATGCCAATGCCCCCCTCCTGAGCAACCGCAATCGCCATCCGCGCCTCGGTGACGGTATCCATATTGGCGGAGACTATCGGAATATTAATCTGAATGTTGGTGGTCAGGCGAGTCTTCGTCGTCACATCCTTACGGCTGCGGATGGATGAGCGGCGCGGGATCATCAGCACATCATCAAAGGTAAGACCGGGGTCAGAACGCAGTTTCATTCTTCTCTCTCCTTTAAACTTTACCGGTCTGAGCCAGAGGTGATCTTACAAGTTGCAGGGAAGACCCTGAGCAAAAGCGCGCAGACCTTAACACAGAGCGGTTTAATTGTACAATATAGCCATGCGGCTGTCACCCTTGAACGAAGAATTTTATCGAGCCAGTGCGGTAGAGGTGGCGCGGGGGCTGTTGGGCGCCCGGCTGGTGCGTTGCCTGAACGGCAAGCGACTGGCGGGTTATATTGTAGAGGCTGAAGCCTACCAGGGCGAAAGCGACCTGGCCTGCCATGCGCGCGCCGGGCGCACGCCGCGCACCGCGGTGATGTATGGCCCGCCGGGGCGCGCCTACGTTTATTTTGTTTATGGAATGCATTGGATGCTGAACTGCGTCACCGGCGCAGAAGGTGACCCCCAGGCTGTTTTACTGCGGGCCATCTGGCCGGTTGAAGGACTGGAAGAAATCGCCGCGCGCCGGGCCGGGGTTCCCCGGCGGGCGTGGACGGATGGGCCTGGGAAGTTGTGCCGCGCGCTGGCAATTGACGGGCGGCTGAACGGCGCCAGCCTGCTGGACGGCGCTGGTGAACTGTACATCGAAAACGGGCAGACGATTCCAGAAGACGTGATCCTCACCGGCCCGCGCGTCGGCCTCGATGGCGTCCCCGAACCCTGGTTCAGTATGCCCTGGCGCTTCCGGGTGGATCTGCGCCAATGGCGTTTTTCATCAAATGGAGACTTATGAGTACTATCCAACCCTCTGCCGCTGCCGTCCTCATTCCGGCCCGCGCTGAAGACCCCGACGCAGACCTGTGGCTTGCGCTTCTCTCTGTCAAAGAAGGGCAGCGAGTTGAAATGGGGCAGATGGTAGCGCGCCTCGAAGGAAGCTATTTTACTCTGGACCTGACCAGCCCATGCTCAGGCTACGTGACGGGACTGCACGCCCTGCCGGGGCAAATGGTGCAGGCCGGTCAGGTTTTGTGTTATATTGGCACACAGCCCTCCCTCGCCGGGGTGAATGCGCGGCCTGGTCGCAGTGAAACGTTTGACCCCACGGCTCTACTGTTGTTCGGCGGGGGCGGTCATGGCAAAATCCTTATTGATTTAATCCGCGCGCTCCCCTACTACCGCCTGGTGGGGATTATTGACGACGGCCTGCCGATCGGCAGTGACGTGATGGGCGTACCGGTCTTGGGCGGCGCAAACACCTTAGAAGAGTGGCGCCGGCGGGGCGTGCGTCTGGCAGTCAACGGCGTGGGCGGCATTGGGAATGTTGATGTGCGCCTGCGCGTCTTTGACCTGCTTGACGCCGCCGGGTTTTACTGCCCGGCCATCATCCACCCCACCGCCGTCATCGAGCGCAGTGCCTCGCTAGAAGCCGGGGTGCAGGTGTTAGCTCAGGCGTATGTCGGCGGAGCGGTGCGGATTGGCTTTGGCACGGCGCTGAACGTTGGAGCTATCGTTTCACACGACAGCGTGCTGGGGAGGGTCGTCAACCTGTCGCCGGGGGCCACCCTGGCCGGCAAGGTCCGCGTGGAAGATTACGCCCAAATTGGGATGCGCGCCACCGTCAACGTAGGGGTGGTGGTAGGCGAGCGCGCCATGCTGGGCAACGGCTGTACGGTTAAAAAGGACGTTCCCGCGGGGACGCGCGTCCGCGCCGGAACGATCTGGCCGCCTCCGACGCAGGGATAGTATTCTGGGTGACTCGACCTTGGGTCAACGACCAACGTAAGACTGCACTTTTTAAGGAGATCGTCATGTTCCGTAAAAACACACCCGCCGCTCCGGTTGCTGTCACCCCGGCAGAGCGGGTCACATCGGTGCTGGGACCGGGCATTACGTGGAAAGGCAACCTGCGCGGGAGCGGCGGCGTGCGCATCGAAGGCGCATTTGAGGGCGACATTACCGTGCGGGGGATGATCATTATCGGAGAAACCGGGCGCGTGACCTGTGAAAACCTGCGCGCCAACACGGTCATTGTGGCCGGTACGGTCAGCGGCAACATCACCGCCGAAAAGCTCGACATCCGCTCTACCGGGCGGGTATGGGGCGATGTGACTGTGGTGGCTCTGGCGACGGAAGAGGGGGCATTCTTGCGCGGGCAGGTGCGCATGGAAGAGAAAATTGACTTCCAGTTCGAGTCATCCGGCGAATCCTCCAGCGGTGATGTGCCGGCTGCCGGGCCGGTAGAAGGGTAGAGAGACTGCTGTGGAATGGGTATTGCTGGTCGGTTATCTCAGTGAGTGGATGGGGGCGGTGGCCGTCGCGTGGATTGTCGTCAAGCTCCCGCGCTTGCAGTTCCCGCCGTTAGGGTTCCGCTTCCCCCGGCGTGAGGGCATCATGGCGGCCTCAATCTTCGTACTCATCACCGTCACCGCCCTGATCATCTTTGCCGCTAACCCGCCCGATTTCCCCTGGGAGGCTCTCCACCCGGCCCCAACTCTCAGCCTGCCGCGCGCGCTGTTTATGGCCGGGCTAACGCTCATCCCCATTATTGTGGCGCTGTTGGCGCGCGGCCAGCCCGTGCGCAGTGCCGGGTGGGATCACACTCGTCTACGTGCCGCCATCCAGGTGGGCATTGCCCTGGCCTTGCTCACCATCTTCCTGCGTAACCGCGTGGTAGACGTGCTGACCCGCCTGGACGGTACAACCCTAACGGCTCTGCTGCTGGCGCTAGGGATTGCCATTGCCGAAGAAACCACATTTCGCGGTTATATCCAGCCGCGTCTTGCGGCCTGGGTCGGCGCATGGCCCGGCCTGGTCCTCAGCGCCGCGCTCTTTGCCCTCTGGCATCTGACGGCCTGGGTTGGCCGGCTGCCCCTGAATACGACCCTCATTTTGTTTGGTCTGACCTTTGCGCAGGGATTGGTCCTGGGCTGGGTGATGCGCAGCACCGGCCATGTGCTTACCCCGGCGCTGTACCGGGCCGTTTCAATCTGGCTGAGGGTATTTTAGCAGGGCAAGGCATGTCTGAAGTGCAAATTTTTTACCCGGTGCGCCGCCTCGGCGTGTTATTCCACAGTGCGGCCCTGGTGCTGCTGCTCTCCATGAGTGCCTTTGCCTTCCTGACGGCTCTGGATCAGCCCATTGGCGGCTATTTTGTGCTGTTGCTGCTGCTGGCGGTGTTATTCTTCGCTCCCCTGCCGCTGTTGGTATACAGCCTGTACGCCCTGCTGCGCGCCCGTTATTCACTAGAGCGCGACGGCCTGCGCCTGCGCTGGGGACTACGCACCGAGGATATTCCGCTGAACGAAATTGAGTGGGTGCGCCCCGCCGACGACCTGCCTCTGCGCCTACCGCTGCCATTCCCCTCCTGGCCGGGCGCGCTGTTGGGGAGCGTGCAAACTGACGAATTAGGCCGGGTGGAGTATATGGCATCGGGCCGGGCTCACCTGCTGCTGGTGGCCGCGCGCACGCACGTTTTCGCCATCTCGCCTCAGGATGAGGATGCATTCCTGGATGCTATGGAAAAAGCGTTTGAGATGGGCAGCCTTTCGCCAATCCCGGCGCAGTCCGTACTGCCCGCGGCTTATGTGTCTCAGGTATGGGATACGCCCCCCGCGCGCATCTTGCTGATGACCGGCCTGATTCTGGCGTTGATCCTGTTTGTCGTCATCAGCCTGATCATCCCCACCCGGCCAACCGTGTCAATGGGTTCCAACCTGGCGGGCGAAGCGCCGCTGCTCACATCCTCCGCTCAAATCATCCTGTTCCCGATCCTGGCGATGTTGTTTTATGGGATCAACCTGGCCCTAGGGCTGTTCTTCTTCCGCTGGCAGCCTTACCGACCGCTGGCCTATATGTTATGGGGCGGAAGCATTGTTACCACCCTGCTGTTAGGGCTGGCAGCGATATGGCGTCTGGCATAAGCATGACAGCCCCGCTCGCGCTCCTGGCCGGGTTGATCCTTGCCGTCCTGGTCGCTGCCGCCGCATGGAAGGCCCGCGCCTTAAGCACCTCTGGCGCGCTGGCGGCAACGGCACTGGGAACGATTATCTTCGGCCTGGGCGGGGTGGGTTGGGCAGTGCTGCTGCTGGCTTTCTTCATCTCATCCAGCGCGCTCTCGCGCCTGTTCAAGCGCCGCAAGTCGGCGTTAGACGAGAAGTTCTCGAAAGGCTCGCAGCGCGACGCCGCCCAGGTGCTTGCCAACGGCGGCGCGGCGGGGCTGTGCGTGCTGCTGCATGCGCTGTTCCCCACCGAACTGTGGCCCTGGGCGGCTTTTGCCGGCGCGCTGGCCGCCGCCAACGCCGATACCTGGGCTACCGAGTTGGGTGTTCTCAGCAGCAACGCGCCCCGATTGGTGACCAACGGCCAGGTGGTGGAGCGCGGCACTTCTGGCGGCATTACCCCCGCTGGAACACTGGCCTCGCTGGCGGGCGCGCTGCTGATCGCCGCGCTGGCCGTGCTGCTGTGGCCGGTGGGAGCGCCGGAGAGCGCCCCGGCCTGGCTGGTGTGGTTCACTCTGGCCGGGATGGGCGGCGGACTGCTGGATTCATTCCTGGGAGCAACCCTACAGGCCATTTACACCTGCCCCAATTGCTGTAAAGAGACCGAACGCTTCCCACTGCACACCTGCGGCGAGCCCACCACGTTGAAGCGCGGCCTGACCTGGATGAATAATGATTGGGTTAACGGCTTTTGCACTCTGGCCGGGGCACTGCTGGCCGGTGGAGCCGGTTTGATCTTCCTTTGATACGCCCAAAAGCTGGAAAGGAACGGGGTATTCATGAAAAGACGCTTACTGATCATCTTGCTGGCGCTGATGGTTGCCTCGCTGGGCTGTTCGCTGTTTACGCGCAGTATCTCTACTCCACCCACGCCGGACAAGAGCCTGGAACTGCCGCCGGATGCCGCTACCGCCACGCCCAAGCCCACGCGCACGCCGCGCGCCCGAGTGACGGCCACGCCCCAGGCCGCGGCCTGCCCTACCTTCCCCGCGCCGGTATGCGATCCAGCCGTGACCGGCCAGCCTCAACCGGTAGAAGTTTTTGGCCGCTTCAGCTACAGCAATGACATTATCGCTACCTATTACGTGGAACAGGCCGTAGCCTTAAACGACATATACGGCTTTATCATCCGCGACCACGAATGGGAGCTGCCGGTTGAATCGCAAACCCTGGGGTTTTTGGAACTGGATACTACCAGCCGTACAGGTGAGTTCTGGCTGCAACTGCCGGCGCGCCCTCTGGGAACGCAGGCCGACGTCAACCCCAACGGGCAGGACGAAGCCGGGGTGCAGGTGTTCGCGGTAGCTTATTCGCCAAACCTGACGGGCGGCCCTTACTCAGAAGGCGATGATCCTTCGCTCGGCTGGCCTTCTTATTTGGCTTCTACCCAAAACGACCCAGAAAACGAAGACGAAGTCATCGGCGGCAAGCTAATTATCTGGTCGCCCGATGCGGAGCAGTTCTTCCCCAGCGGGTTCGGCGACGATGGCCTGCTGTTCACCGAGGACGACCCCGTACAGCCCGTCCCGGCGGGCTACTCCGTCATTGATCTGGACGCCAGCCCCTTTGCCATTATCCGCGATCCCCGGGTGGAGCTAACCCTTTATGAACCAGCCGATGTGGCGATCAAAGATTACTCTGGCCTGAGCTACAGCGAAGCCTTTGAGAGGATGTTCGAGGTTGTGCGCAAAGAATATGCCTTCAACGGCATCGAGGGCAAACAACCCGATTGGGACGCACTCTATGACGAAATTGCGCCGCGCATTAAAGAAGCCGAACAGGAGCAGGACGCCGAAGCCTTTGCTCTGGCTTTGCGTGACTTCACCGAAGCCTTTAAGGACGGTCACGTGGGGCTGTCGGGCGACGTGATCAGCTCGCTGTACGCTCGCGATACGGCCGGCGGATATGGGTTTGCCATCCGCGAATTGGATGATGGGCGGGTAATCAGCGTGTTTGTCTCGCAGGATGGGCCGGCGGCGCGCGCCGGAATGAAAGTGGGCGCAGAGATTATCGAATTCAACGGTCTGCCGGTGGCTGAGGCCATCGCCCAGGTGAAGCCCTGGACCGGGCCGTTCTCCACGGATTTTGGGCGGCGCTACGAGCAGGCCCGCTTCCTTACCCGCGCGCCGCTGGGGACCGAAACCACCGTCGTCTTTAAAAACCGGGGTGAAAGCCAGCGCAACGCCCGCCTGCAAGCAGTTGATGAGCAGGACAGCCTCTTTTACACCTCGCCCTACCGCGGCATGAACCCTTACGGCCTGCCGGTGGAGTATGAGCTTTTCCCCAATGATGTTGGCTACGTGCGCATCACATCCAACTACGATGATCTCAACCTGATCATGCGGCTGTTCGAGCGCGCCTTGAAGATTTTCACCGAAAACGGCGTCACCGGGTTAATCATTGACATGCGCCAGAACTCCGGCGGGGCCAACCTGGGCCTGGCGGGCTTTCTGCACGACCAGGAAATTTTGATGGGACAGTTGGAGTATTACAGCGACAAGACCGGGCAGTTCGAGCCAGAAGGGCCGCGCCGCAAGGTGCTGCCCAATGAGACACAGTACCGCTTCGACCGGATGGTGTTAATCGTCGGCCTGGCCTGCGCCAGCGCCTGCGAGTTAGAGTCTTATGGCTTCAGCCAGGTGCCGGGCATGGAAGTCGTCGGTCAGTTCCCTACTGCGGGCGTTGAAGCTGAGGTGGCGCGTGGACAATTTGAGATGCCAGAAGGAATCTCCATGCAAATCCCCACCGGGCGCTTTACCCTGCCGGATGGCAGTCTGTTCTTAGAGGGCGTGGGCGTACAGCCCACCGTGCGCGTGCCGATCACTGAAGAAACCGTCCTTTCGGAGCGGGACCCCGTCTTACAAGAGGCCTACGATCAGGTTGTAAGGTGAGTGAGTAGAAAAAGGGAGGGGTGCTGATCGCGGCACCCCTCCCTTTTTTAATTTTTAAGCGAGCTGATTGATTCTATCCAGACACCAGCCACATAAGAGCCTGCTGGGCCAGGTTGATCAGCGAGGATGGGAAGAGGGCCAGCAGCACGACGGCGGCAGCCGAGACCAGCGTGACCACGTTCACCCAAGTGGTCTGGCTGGCGACCGGCTCGCCCGGCTGCATGTACATCACTACCAGCACGCGCAGGTAGTAGTAGGCCGAGAGGATAGACGTAAGCAGGCCAATGATTGCCAGGGACATATGCCCGGCCTGAATGGCCGCACTGAACAGGTAAAACTTGCCCCAAAAGCCCAACGTCGGCGGGATGCCGGTAAAAGAAAACATCGCCGCGATCATCGCCAGCCCTAAGAGCGGGTACTTGCGGCCCATCCCGGCATAATCTTTAAACTCCAGCCCGCGCCCTTCGAGCTGCTCGGCGGCCAGCACCACGCCCCAGGCGGCAAAGCTGGTCAATCCATACGCGGCCAGGTAAAACAGGATGGCCGCCACGGCATCGCCCACCACCTCGCCGTTGCCGTAGGCCACAAAAGCCATCAGCAGGTAGCCGACGTGCGCAATGCTGGAGTAAGCCAGCAGGCGCTTGATGTTGTTCTGCGCGATAGCCAACAGGTTGCCGACGATCATGGTCAGGGCCGCCAAAGCCCACAGAATGGGCGTAAGCGAGGCCGCCAGGTCGGGGAAAGCCTGCACAAATACGCGCAGGAGCGCGGCAAACCCCGCCGCCTTAACGCTGACGGACATAAAAGCCGTAACAGAAGACGGCGCGCCCTGGTATACGTCGGGCGTCCACATATGGAAGGGGACGGCTGAAACCTTAAAGGCCAGCCCCACCAGCAGCAGGGCCGCGCCTACCAGAAACAGCGGGGGGTTGAGGAGCGTACCAGCGGCAAGCGCCTTGACAATCTGCGCCAGAGCGGTTGTGCCGGTGCCGCCGTAAATCAGGGCCACGCCGTAAAGGAAGAACCCAGAAGAGAATGCTCCCAACAAGAAGTACTTCAAGGCAGCTTCTTCCGAATCGGGCCGCGGGCGCGCAAACCCCGCCAGCACGTAGAGCGGGATCGAGAGCAGTTCCAGCGCCAGGAACACCACGATCAGGTCGAAGGCGTGGGCCATCAGGATCATGCCGGACGTGGAGAGGAGCATCAGAGTGTAATACTCACTGCGGTGGATGTTCAGCTTGCGCAGGAAGTCATAGGAGATGCCCACTGCCAGCAGGGCACTGCCCAAGATGATGATATCGGCGTAAATGGCAAAGCCATCCAGCACCGTCATGGTGTTAAAACCAGACTGGCGCGCAGGGAAGAGAGAAAGGCTGACCCCCAGCGCCGCGCCCAGGCCAATGGCGGCCAGCAGCGCCGTCAGGCCCTTGCGCGAGCGCGGAATCCACAAATCCACTACCAGCAGGATGATGCCCCATACCGCCACAATCAGGGCGGGGAGAATGGTGACTAAGTCGGCAGATGTCATGTTGGCTTGCCTCCCCTCGTTTAGCGGATGGCCGCGGCGGCGGTTTGCAGCGCCGGCAGCAGGCTTTGGACGGTCGGGTTAATCAGGTCGAAGAAGGGCCGGGGATACAGGCCGATCCAAAAGATCAACACCAACAGCGGCAGCAGTACCAGCACTTCGCGCACGCTGACATCGGGCAGATGGCGGTTCTCTTCGTGGCGGATAGCCCCCAAAAACACCCGCTCGTAGAGGAACAGCAGGTAAACTGCCGCGAGGATCACGCCCAGGGTGGCCGCGCCGACCATCCAGATACTGTTAATGGCTGTGGAGCCAAACGCGCCCAGCAAGATGGTGAACTCGCCGACAAAGCCGTTCAGTCCCGGCAGTCCGGCGGAAGACAGGGTGACGATCAACATCAGCGCGCCCATGTAGGGTAGTACCTTCCAGACCCCGCCAAAGGCTTCCATCTCGCGGGTATGGCGGCGCTCATAGAGCATCCCAACGATGAGGAACAACGCGCCGGTGCTGAGGCCGTGATTGACCATTTGCAGGATGGCCCCGGCGATGCCCTGCTGGTTGAGGGCAAAAATGCCGAGCATGACGAACCCCAGGTGGCTGACGGAAGAATAAGCCACCAGCTTCTTCATATCGCGCTGATAGTACGAGACAAATGCGCCGTAGAGGATGCCGATGACCGCCAGCAGGGCCATCCACGGCGCGGCCTGCACGCTGGCTTCGGGGAAGAGCGGCAGGTTGAAACGCAAGAAGCCATACGTTCCCATTTTGAGCAGAACGCCCGCCAGAATGACCGAACCGGCAGTAGGGGCCTCAACGTGGGCGTCTGGCAGCCAGGTGTGCAGCGGCCACATCGGCACTTTGACGGCAAAAGCCAGGGCAAAGGCCAGGAACAGCCATAACTGCGCCCCCGCGAAAACCTCGCGGCTGTTGATCAGGGAAGGCAGGTAGAACGTGCCGCCCTGAATGCCCATGTACAGGATCGCCAACAGCATCAGCACCGAGCCAGCCATGGTGAAGATGAAGAATTTCACCGCCGCGTATACGCGCCGCTCGCCGCCCCACATGCCGATTAAGAAGTACATGGGAACCAGCGTGAACTCCCAGAAGATGAAGAACAACACCAGGTCCAGTGCCAGGAACACCCCCACCATGCCGGTTTCGAGCAGCAAGAAGAAGATCATAAACCCCTTCACGCGCTCTTGAACCGCCTCCCAGGTAGAGAGGATGGAGATGGGCGTCAGGATGGTGGTCAACAGCACCATCAGCAGGCCGAGGCCGTCAATCCCCAGGCGCAGGCCGATTTCAACGCCTCCCACCTGAGACCAGGCCAGGGGCGTATCCATTTGCAGGCCTGGCTCGCCAACGCGAAAGACAGCCGCCACCCACAACGATAGTCCCAACGTCACCAGCGAGGTGAGCAGGGCCGTCCAGCGCAGGGCGGCCTTTTGCGCCGCAGGGATCAGCGCGAGTACAACGACCCCGACCAGTGGGAAGAAAGTTACCAGGATGAGAGGATTGAGCATATCCCGCCCTCAAAACAAGAACGTAAGATTATGGCAGCGGAACGCCAACCCAGACCAGGTACGTCAGGATGGCGACAACGCCAAGCAGCACAACCAGCGCGTAAGAACGCACAAAACCAGTTTGAACATGGCGGAACCATTGGGCCGAAGCCTGCGCCAACACGCCAAAGCCATTGACAACGCCATCAATCACGCCCTGGTCTACGGGCTGAGCCAAAAAGCCCGCCAGGCGCTTAAAACCGCCAACGAACACCTGGTTATAGAACCAATCTACCTTCCAGGCCTCGGTCAACAGATTGAACAACCCACCCCAACGGGTCTGGAGCGGGTCTGGGTCGGTAGGACGGGTCGCCGGGCGGCGGCCGTAGAGCAAATACGCCAGCCCAATGCCCGCCAGCGCTACCACCAGGGCCGTCACGGCGATCAGTGGATTAAAAGCGGCGGTATGGGTCACTTCAATCGTATGCTCTAACCAATGTTCCAGGGTAAGCACGCCGGGCAGGTTAATCGCCCCGCCCACTACCGAAAGCAGCGCCAGAATGATAAGCGGCAGGGTGATGACCGGCCCGCTTTCAACGGCGGCCCCGGCCGCGCGGGTGCGCGAAGTCCCCAGGAACACCAGGGTGATCTGCCGCCACATATAAAAGGCCGTCAGAAAGGCCGCCGCGATGAGCAGAACGAGGATGGCGGGGTTGAATTCAGAAGCGGCCGCCAGAATCTCGTCTTTAGAGAAAAATCCAGCGAGCGGCGCAATGCCCGCCAAAGCCAGCGCGCCGATAACGTACACCCCAAAGGTCGTTTTCATGCGCGCGCGCAGGCCGCCCATGTTGCGCATGTCTTGCGGGTCAAAGTCGGCATGTCCGCTCCGGCCAGGGCCTTCATCAGCTTTGCTGTGACCATGCCCCCCATAGGCCACTTCCTGTCCGCGCTCCATGCCTAAAATGACCGAGCCCGCCGCAAGGAATAACAGCGCCTTGAAGAAAGCGTGGGTGATCAGGTGGAACATGCCGGCCACATAAGCGCCCATGCCCACCGCCGCTACCATAAAACCCAACTGGCTGATGGTCGAATAGGCCAGCACGCGCTTGATATCATTCTGCCCAACCGCGATGGTGGCCGCGAAAATGGCCGTCAGCGCCCCTACCCAGGCAACCGCCGACTGCGCGAAGGGGTCCGCCGCGTAAAGGACGTGCGAGCGTGCCACCAGGTAGACGCCGGCCGTAACCATCGTGGCCGCATGGATCAGCGCCGAAACCGGCGTAGGGCCGGCCATGGCGTCGGGCAGCCAGACGTACAGCGGAATCTGGGCAGATTTGCCGGTTACGCCTAACAGCATAAACAAAGTAATCACTTGAATGACCCAGGGCGAGACCTCGGCCACCTGCTCAAAGACGTGGTCGAACTGAAAGCTCTTGAAATTCCAGAACATGAAGAACAGGGCGATCAACAGGCCAAAGTCGCCCACACGGTTGACCACAAATGCTTTTTTAGCCGCCTGAGCGTTAGCAATGCCGCCCGCGCCCTTCTCGAACCAGAAGCCGATCAGCAGGTAAGAGCATAGGCCCACCCCTTCCCAGCCGACAAAGAGCATCAGATAGTTGTCGGCGCTGACCAGGATCATCATGGCGGCGATAAAGAGATTCAGGTATACAAAAAACCGCCGGAAGCGCCCCGGATCTTCGTTATGGCGGGTATCCTGATGCATGTACCCAATGGCGTAGATGTGAATGAGCGTGCCAACGCCAGCCACCACCAGCATCATCGTGACCGAAAGGGTATCCACCCGGAAGGCCCACGACGCGGCCAGGTCGCCGACGGCAATCCAATCAAGGAAGGGCACACTGCCCGGCTCTGGCACAGCCGCCAGGCCCAGCGCCAGCAGGACGGCCACCCCAAAAGACAGGCCTGAGGCCAGGCTGGCAACAATGCCCACGCCCACTTCGCCGATAAACTTGCCGATCAAGAGGTTCACCAGCAGGCCGATCACCGGCAGGAATACCACCCAGGGAACCAGGCCGGCGTTAGGCGCTGCGCTTGCTTCGTGAAGTAAAAACATAGGGCCTCCTGGGGTTCAGCCTTTCAGACTGTTCAACTGATCGGTATCAATACTGTGCTTGGTACGGAAAATCTCCACCATCAGCGCCAGGCCAATCGCCACTTCCGCCGCGGCAACGGTCATCACAAAAAAGACAAATAACTGCCCATCCAGGTTGCCGTAGAGACGGGCAAAAGTGACAAACGCCAGGTTGGCGGAATTAAACATCAGCTCCAGCGACATAAAAATGACCAAGGCATTGCGCTTGATCAGCACGCCCAAAACGCCGATGACGAACATCACCGCTGAAAGCGCCAGGTAATACGATGCAGGGATCATGATGGCTTTCCTCCCGGTTATTCCATTGTGCCGGTACGCTGTTTGCGGCTGGAGGTAGGGCGGTCTGGCTTGGCGAGCATAATGGCCCCCACCGCCGCAGACAGCAAGATCACGGCGGTAATCTCAAAAGGCAGCGCATAGCGGGTAAACAACAGTTCGCCAATCGCCACAGGGTCGCCGAAATTAGCCCCCGTCGCCGCGGCTTCCGCTCCACTGCCTGCACTGCGGAACAGGTTGAGGGCAAAGTCGGCGGCCAGAATCACCACCAGGGGGATCGCCACCCAATGCTGCCAGCGCAGGTTTTCAGACTTTGGGAGTCTTTCTGCGCCTAACAGCATGATGACGAACAGGAACAGCACCATGATCGAACCGGCATACACTGTGATCTGTGAAAACGCAATAAAAGGCGCGCCCAAGATGAGGTACAGCATTGCCACGGTGACGAAGTTCAGCGCCAGCAGCAGGGCCGAATAGACGGTGTTTTTCGACACCAACATGCCGATGGCCGTCCCTACCGCCACGACCGCCAGGATGAAGAAGACAATCGGTGAACCTGGCATTTTCCCTCCTCTACATAAGGCATGGTAACGATGCAGTCCTGGCCGGCGGCAGACCGCACACCAGGACGGGAAAAACTCTCAGCGTTCGGGGTCCTGCATGATCGGGACCGATTTGGTATACACGCCCGGCTCGGTTTGCTGAGGGGTGGGATTGCCCCCGGCGGGGACCACATCCAGCAGCATATCCTTGGTATAAATGGATGATTCCCGGTCGTAGAAAGACAGCTCGTACTGATCGCGCAAGACAATCGCCTCGGTCGGGCAGGCATCTTCGCAGAAGCCGCAGAAGATGCAGCGCAGCATGTTAATTTCATAAACGCGCGCGTAGCGCTCGCCGGGCGAATAGCGCTCCAGGTCGGTATTTTCGGCGGCCTCCACAAAAATAGCGTCTGCGGGGCAGGCCGCGGCGCACAACGAGCAGCCAATGCAGCGTTCCAGGCCGTTATCGTAACGCCGCAGAATATGCCGGCCTCTAAAGCGCCGGCGCACCTTGCGTTTCTCTTCCGGGTACGAAATCGTCACCGGCTTTGAAAAAAACTCTCTTAAGGTGGTTGCCAATCCTTTCAGCATCTCTTAACCTCCCACCAAAATCACCACGGCTGCCGTGATCAGAACCATCGCCAGCGACACAGGGAAAGTGACCTTCCAGCCAAAGGCCATCAGGCGGTCGTAGCGGATGCGCGGCAAAGTTGAACGCACCCACACAAACACGAACAGCAGCAGTACCACTTTCGCAAATAAAATCAGGGGGCCGGCCCACGTCAGCGGCGTGACCAGCGCCGGCACGGCGCTTTCCAGCGCGCCCTGGAAGGGCAGATAATACCCGCCCAGAAAAACGGCGGCAAAGATCATGCTGACCGCGATGATCTTGATATACTCCGCCATAAAGAACAGGGCAAACTTCATGCCGGAATATTCCGTATGATACCCGGCGGTTAATTCCTGCTCGGCTTCGGGCATATCGAAGGGAGCGCGGTTGGTTTCGGCCAGCATCGAAATGAACAAGATCAGGGCGGCGACGGGCTGCAAGAAGATAAACCAGACGTTCTTCTGCGCCTCAACGATGTCCACCACGCTCATCGAACCAGCCAGCAGGATCGGAACCACAAAACTGAAGCCCATGGCGATTTCATAGCTAATCATCTGGGCGGTTGAACGCAACCCACCCAGGGTAGCGTATTTGTTGTTGCTCGACCAGCCCGCCAGGGTGATGCCGTAGACTGAAATTGACGTGACGGCCATGATGTACAACACCCCCACGTTGATGTCCGTGAGGTACAGGTTAATATCACGGCCAAACAGGTGGATGGTGCGGCCCCAGGGGACCACCGCCGTGATAATCAGAGCCGGAATTACCGTGAGGATCGGCGCGGTGATAAAGATCAGGCGGTCAGCGTGCGCCGGAATGAGTTCTTCTTTGAAGATCAGCTTTACCGCGTCCGCAATCGGCTGGAGCAGGCCCTGATAGCCGGCCCGGTTTGGGCCAATGCGGTCCTGAAATTTGGCGATCATCCGGCGTTCAAATAAGGTTAAGTACGCAAATCCCCCCGTCATTGAAAGCAAGATGATGAGGGATTTGACGACCCATTCGATTATCATGCCAGTATCCATGCGCTAACCTCTTTACACGTAGGGTTGACCTCAATGACTTGCTGCCTCAGCGGCCCGCTGTTTCGGCAACCCGCAGCAGGCGGGCAAACAGCGGCCCGGTTAGGGGAACGCCCACACTGCGCGGCAGGGTCATCACACCATCAGGCAGTGTGTTATCCACGCGGATGGTCACCGGGTACGAGCGGTCTGAACCGCGCGGCGCGAGGGCCGCGGCTTCGTGATCAGCCAACCCCAATGCGGCGGCAGCGGCAGGGTTCATCCGCAGTTCGGCTTTGGCAAGGCGGGCGTGCAGTAATACGGAAGGGGTAACGGTGGTTCCACGATCGTACAGCCTGGTGACGGGCAGCACGCGCACTTCGCCTTCGTTCGGCTGCTCAGCGGCGGCGCGGCGGGCGGCAGGCGGCTGAACAGGGGTACTTTCGGCCAGGCCCAGCGGCGCGAGCTGCACCCCCAGGCCTTGATGGTTATCGTAGGTGGTCCCGCCGTAATACAGGTCTGCGCGGCCAATGATTGGATACTGCTGGCGCACGGCACTGATCTTGGGATAGGTTAGCCCGGCGTAACCGGGGACGGATTCAGCGATGCGCAGCATAACGAGACTGGCCGAGCGCGGCTCCACTGCCAGGCCCAGGCGCTGGCCGATCATGCCAATAATGGCATAGTCGGCGCGCGCGCCAGAGAGAGGCGAAACTGCCGGGTAAAAACGCTGTACGCGCCGCTCGCCAGAGGTAAAAGTTCCCTCGCGCTCGATAAAGCTCTGCGCTGGCAAAACCACATCGGCCAGCCGGGCGGTTTCCGTCATAAACAATTCCTGCACCACGCGGAAGCCAGCCGCGCCGACGGCTTCGGCCAAAGCAGGGTCGTCGCCCACCGGGTCGGCCCCGACGATATAGAGCAGTCCCGCCGAACGCAGTGCGGCGGCCAGGTCGTCAACTGGCTGGAAGCCCATATCAAAAGCGCCCTGGTTGTTGGCTTTCGGCCAGACTCCCACCAGGCCATTATTGGGGCGGCCCAGGCGGTTACCAGCCGAGAGCAGGGCGGCGCAGGTTTCGGCCAGGGCGCGCGTCTCGGCCAGCCCCAGGCCGTCACTGCCGAAGAAGATCACGGCGTTTTCAGCGCCGCTGAAGGCTTCTACGGCGGCCTTGAGCGCGTCGGTGACTGCCGCTCCAGGGAAGAAAGACACGAGCGTGTCAACCTCTGCGCCAGGAGCATAGCGCACCACGTGAGCGGCCACTTCATCCAGGCGGGTGGGGCGGGCATTCAGGACAATGAGCTTCGCCCCGCGTTTGGCCGCCGCGCGCAGACGCAGGTACCAGATGGGCGCTTCTTCATGCAGGTCGCTGGCGACCACCAGGATAGCAGTTTCAGGGCCCATTGTGCCGATATTGGAGCCAGGCCCTAACCCGGCCCGCGCGGTCCACTCGCCGCCGGCCATGTGCGTATACTGAATCGCCCGGCCCCCTAACCCATCGGTCAGGGCCTTTAAATTGAACAAATCCTCATTAGAAAGGCGGCCCCCTGCCAGCGCGACGGGCCGCGCGCCGGCGCCATCACTGCGCACGCGCTGGACGATCAGGTCTAAAGCCTCTTCCCAGGTGGCTTTCACAAACTCCCCGTTGCGGCGGATGAGCGGCTGCAAGATGCGCCCGGTGCTTTCGGCAAAGTGATAGGCAAAGCGGCCCTTATCGCAGATCCAAATTTCGTTGACCTCTTCATTTTGGCGCGGCATGATGCGCTTGACCACCGCGCGCCCGCTCGAAACCGCCTCGCGGCGCACGTCAATGGTCAGGTTACAGCCTACCGGGCATTGGGTGCAAATGGAGGCCGAGTGCTTCAACTCCCAGGGGCGCGCGGCAAAACGAAAATCGGCGGTGGTTAACGCGCCCACCGGGCAGATATCGGTGGTGTTGCCAGAGAAGATCGAATCGAAGCCCGGCTCGGAACAGGTAATAATTTCGAGGGCGCGCCCGCGCTGCGAAAACCCGATCACCGGGTCGCCGGCCAGATCGCTCTGGAAGCGCACACAGCGCGCGCATTGGATACAGCGCTCACGATCCAGGTAGATCAACTCACCCAATGGGTAATGTTTGGCGAGGTGAATCTTGTCATCCAGCAAAAAGCGGCTCTTGCCGGGACCATGCGCGAGAGTCAGGTTTTGCAAGGGGCATTCCCCGCCTTTATCGCAAATGGGGCAGTCAAGCGGGTGCGAGGTGAGCAAAAACTCCAGAACCTCGCGGCGGGCGTCCGTCACCTTAGCGGTGGTCGTGCGCACCACCATCCCTTCTGAGACGGGGGTGGTACAGGCCGTCTCCAACTTGGGGCCAAACTGCACGATGGGAGCGCCCTTATCGTCTAACTGGGGTTTGCCGGTGGCGCGGTCAATGGCCGGGCGGCCAATTTCCACCAGGCACATGCGGCACATGCCCACCGGCTCCATTTTGGGATGGTAACAAAATACCGGGATGTCGTTGCCGATCAGCTTGGCGGCGTCTACCACCAGCGTGCCAGCCGGGACGGATACCGGTTGATCGTCAATCGTTAAGTTCACTGTTTTTGCCATACAATCGCCCTATCGTTGGTTGCGCCAGGCCGGGTGCAGTTCCTATTTCTGCTGGCCCGAAAGTTCGGCATTGCTGACGGTGGCGGCAGGCGAAAGCTCTCGCCCGTCCTCGTCGTCCTGGATCATGTGAGCAGCGGAACGCAGAGCTGCTTCAAAATCCGCACGGAACTGTTTAATGCCGGTCGTCACCGCCATGGTCGAAAATTCGCCCAGGGCGCACAGGCACTTGCCCGTGATCTGGTTCGCCACGGCGTTGAGAAGGTCAATATCTTCTGGTCTGGCTTTGCCCGAAGCAATGCGCCGCGCCAGGTGGTTCATCCAATACGTTCCTTCGCGGCAGGGCGTACATTTGCCGCAGGACTCGTGTTTGAAGAAGTTGACCGTCTTCTCTACCAGCCAAGCCATGTTGATGGTCTCATCTACCACAATGACGGAAGCGGAGCCCAGGGTCGAACCCAGTTTAGCGACCGATTCATAATCCATGGGAGTATCCAGGGCTTCTTCGGTAGCAGTGATGATGGCAGAAGAAGCGCCCGCCGGCAGGATGGCTTTAATCGCCTTGCCGCCGGGGATACCACCGCCGTACCGATAGATCAGGTCGCGGAAGGTTGTGCCTAACGGCAGTTCATAGTTGCCAGGACGGTTGACGCGGCCCGACAGCGAGAAGATTTTCACGCCGGGGCTTTTTTCGGTCCCCCATTGGCGGTACCAGCTAGCCCCATTGAGAATAATGGGCGGCAGGTTGGTGAGCGTCTCCACATTGTTAATGACGGTGGGCTTGCCGTACAGGCCGTATACTGCCGGGAAAGGCGGGCGCAGCCGCGGCTGACCCAACTTGCCCTCCAGCGACTCTAACAAAGCCGTCTCTTCGCCACAGATGTACGCGCCCGCGCCCAGGTGAGTGTAAAGCCGCAGGGAGTAGTCCGTTCCATACAGGCGGTCGCCCAACAGTCCGGCGGCTTCCAGTTCAGCAATGCGCCGTTCCAGTTGAGCGGCAATCTGCCAGAACTCGCCGCGCAGGTAAATATAGGCTCTGTTGGCTCCCACTGCGTAGGCGCACAACATCACCCCTTCCAGAAACTGGAAGGGGTTGCTCTCCATAATTTCGCGGTCTTTAAAGGTCCCCGGTTCCGATTCATCAGCGTTGCAGACCACGTAGTGCGGCCAGAGGTTATCGGGCAAGAAGCTCCACTTGGTGCCGGTAGGAAAGCCAGCCCCTCCGCGCCCGCGCAGGCCAGAAGCCTTGACCTCATTGGTAACCTCCGCCCGCTGCATGCTGGTAACGGCCTTCTGGAAGGCTTCGAAGCCGCCGTGTTGGCGGTAAACGCTGAGTTGATCAATGTTAGGGATGCTGCGATGGCGCAGCAGCACATATTCCTGTTGCTCGCTCATGCCTGCCCTCCTGCGCCTCCGGCCTGCTTCTCCCGCGCGGCCCGCTCACGTACTTCCTGAATCCAGGCTTTGGCGGTTTCCAGAGTCTGGTTCTCGCGGTACTGGATTTCGCCGTCGCCCTGCACCTGGAACATGGGCGCACGGTGGCAGGCCGCCAGGCACTTAACGGCCTCCACTGTGAACAGACCGTCTTCGGTGGTTTCGCCGGGCCGCACGCCCAGGTAATTGCACAACTGATCGAGAAATTCCTCGGCCCCGCGCATGGCACAGGGCAGGTCCGTGCAGACCTGAATGTGATAGCGACCATGCGGCTCTTCGTAAAACAGCGAATAAAAACCGGCGATGGAAGCCACGTCGGTGGTGGAAATTCCCAAAATCTCGCCAATCTCGGCCATTTGAGCGCGGGTAACGTAGCCGCGCTCGCGCTGGGCGATGTACAACAGCGGCATCACCGCTGAACGCCGATAATTGGCCGGGTATTTTTCGAGGACGCGCTCGATTTCATCTTTGTATTGGGTCAAGAGTTGGTTCACCGGTCGCAGTCTCCCAAAACAATGTCAATACTTCCGATAATGCCCACCACATCAGCCACAAAATGGCCTTTGGTCAGCAGCGGCATGATTTGCAGGTTCACAAACGATGGCCCGTGCCAGCGCACGCGCCAGGGTTTGGGGCCGCCATCGCTTTCTATATAGGTTGCCAGCTCGCCGCGCGGCGATTCGACGGCCACGTACACCCCGCCTTTCGGCACGCTGAAGCCTTCCGTCCACAGTTTAAAGTGATGGATAAGCGACTCCATGCTCACGCCCAGCTCAGAACGCGGCGGCGGTACGAACTTGCGGTTATTCGAGCGAACGGGGCCGTAAGGCAGACGGTCGAGGGCCTGTTCGATAATGCGCAGTGATTGGCGCATTTCTTCAACGCGCACCTTGTAGCGGGCGTAGATATCCCCACCCTGGTAGGTTGGCACATCAAAGTCGTACTGCTCATACCCCGAATAAGGCGCAACCTTGCGCATATCGTAAGCCATGCCGGTAGCGCGCAGAATCGGACCGGTGATGCCATAGCGGATGCAGTCTTCGGTGGAGATCACCCCGATGCCCTTAGTACGGTCAATAAACAGCTCATTGTTCGAGAGCAGGGCTTCGTATTCGTCAATCTTATCCGGCATGATCTTGATAAAATCACGCACCGCAGACTCAAATTCAGCCGGCACATCGCGCCACAGGCCGCCAGGACGAATGTAGGTGGTCATCATGCGCGCGCCGGAGATCATCTCGAAAATATCAAGGATCTTTTCGCGCTCGCGCATGCAGTACAGGAACAGCGACATAGCCGCCAGGTCTAAGCCTGAAGTCCCCAGCCAGACCAGGTGCGAGTTGATGCGGGTCAGCTCGGCCAGGATCACGCGGATCGCCTGGGCGCGCGGAGGCACATCCAATTCAGCCAGCTTTTCCACTGCCAGGCAGTAGAGCAGGTTGTTGCCCAGGGGGTTGAGGTAATCGAGGCGGTCGGTCATCACCTCAGCCTTCTGGTAGGTTTTGGCCTCCATGTTCTTTTCGACGCCGGTATGCAGAAAACCGATATCTGGGATGCAGTTGACGACGATCTCCCCATCCAGTTCCAACAGCAGGCGCAGCACCCCGTGCGTGGAAGGGTGCTGCGGCCCCATGTTCAGCAGCATGGTCTCGCCCATAGCCGCCCGTTCCGAAACCAGGTGCTGGAGCTCGCTTACGGATACTTCTCGAATTTCCGTCATAAGTGCTTCTCCCTCGGCGTCTATTCCTTTGGACGCGACTTACGCTTATCTATTTCGTCAAAATTAAACGTAAACTGGACTTCCTCATAGCCCAACGGATAATCTTTGCGCAGCGGGTGGCCTTCCCAGTCGTAGGGCATAAGGATGCGGCGCATATCGGAATGGCCGTCGAAGTAAATGCCAAACATATCCCAAATTTCGCGTTCCAGCCAGTTTGCATTTGGGAAAACTTTTTCCATGGTTGCAATGCGAGGGGCGTTGCCGTTGAGCGGCGCGCGCAGCATAAGCAGCAGATAAGGGGGCTGCATGCGGCGCAGAACGTAAATCACGTGAAAGCGCGGCTCTTCCTGCGGCCAGTAATCAACGGCGGTCTCATCGCTCAACATGTTGAAGCCAAATTCGTCGCGCAGGGTCCGCGCCGCTTCAATCACCCGGTCTGGGGCGATCATCAGGCTGACCTGATCGCGGAAAATATCGCGCCGGGCCGCAAAGCGTTCTTCCATGGCTGTGACAGCCTGTTCGAGTTTTTCATCCATACGGCAATTCCCCTGTTTTCAGGCCCACTTCTTAAGGCTTTCACGCCGCACTTTCTCGTGCAGAGACACCACCCCATGAATCAGGGCTTCGGGGCGCGGCGGACAGCCGGCAACGTACACATCCACCGGCACAATTTCGTCAACCCCTTGCAAGAGGGCGTAGTTATTGAACACCCCGCTGGTCGAGGCGCAGTCGCCCATGGCGATGACCCACTTAGGGTAAGGCATCTGATCGTACAACTGGCGGATGACGGGGGCCATCTTACGGCTGGCGCGCCCGGCCACAATCATCAGATCCGACTGGCGTGGACTGGCACGCATCAGTTCCATGCCAAAGCGGCTCATATCATAGTTCGAAGCCTGCGCCGACATCATTTCAATCGCACAGCAGGCCAGGCCAAACAACATCGGCCACATCGAATTGGTGCGCGACCAGTTCACCACCTTTTCAAGGGTCGTGGTGAGGATGCCCATCTCTCCGGTTTTGGTTTCTAATCCCATTCCAGCGCTCCTTTCTTCCAGGCATATAAATGGGCCACTTCTAAAATTGCTACAAACACCAGCGCCAGCACCAGCCCGGGCCCGCCCAATGCCCGGAATGACACCGCCCAGGGCAAGAAAAAGATCACTTCAATGTCGAACAAAATAAATAACACGGCGATCAGATAATAACGGACGTTCATCCGCCGGGTTCCGGGACCATACGGCACAATGCCCGATTCGTACGGCATGGATTTGCGCTGATTGGGTTTTTTGGGGCCAAAGATCGTGCCTAAAATCACGGCAATGGAACCGATCGCAGTTCCCAGGATGAACAAAATCAGAAGCGGCACATAGTCTGTGAGCATACACCCTCTTTCCCCACAAGCTTGATCTTAATGCTACTTTAATGAACCAGAGTATATCACACCTTTCAGGTGGTGGCAAATTTCACAAACCTTTCCTAGTATACCATAGCTTAAGGGTGACTTAAGTCCTTCTTAATAAAAAACCGCAACGAAAACGTTGCAGTTTTTCAATCGAGGGCGTTTTTCTATCGTTTTGGTTTATTCTTCCGCATACTTTGGCCCCACCATTTCATCCAACATGCGCACAGCCCAATCGTTTTCATGGCGGTCCAGGCGGGTCAGCCCTTGCAGGGTTAAAAACTTAATGTTGCTGTACTGCGGCTCTTTATAATCCTGCACCTGGCCGGTCTGCACCGCCTGAATGACCTGCTCGATGCCTTTTTCAACCGTCCATTCAGGGGTAAAGCCCAGCACCCGGCGGAGCTTGCCAAAATTGACGCGGTAATTGCACGGGTCTACCTCGTCTCCCCGGTTAACCACGCGAACGCCCGGCACATACGATCGAATCAACTCGCCGATTTTCCAGATAGGGTAATTCTGCTCGTCAGAGCCGACGTTAAAAATCTGCCCACGCACCGTTTCTAAGGGGGCGTTGAGAACGTGCATGATAGCGCGGGCTGTGTCTTGTACATGAACAAAGGGCCGCCATTGGTTGCCGCCAAAGATGGAGATTTCGCCTTCCATCAGCGCCTTGGCGGTGAGCAGGTTGACCACCAGGTCGAAGCGGTAGCGCCCCGACAGCCCATATAACGTGCCAAAGCGCAGGATGACCGGAGCAAAGGTGTCATCGGCCATCTGAAGCAGGACTTTTTCGGAAGCGGCCTTGGAGCGGGCATAGAGTGAAACCGGCTTGAGGGGCGAATGCTCATCCAAAAGCTGTTCACTGGCCCCATAGACCGAGCAAGTGCTGGCAAACACAAAGTAGCGCACGCCGCAGCCCTTGGCGACCTCGGCGATCATGCGGGTTGCCATCAGGTTAATCTCGGTGGTTAAGCCCTCGTCCAGCGCGCAGGCCGGGTCGCCCACAATAGCGCCCAGGTGAACGACGACATCCACGCCCTGCATGGCGCCGACCACGCGGTCTACCTGACGGAAGTCAGCCTGCATCACTTCCAGGTTGGGATGGTCCAACCAGGCGCGGAGCGGCTCTTCACCGTAGATGAGCAAATCCAGCACGCGCACTTGGTAGCCTTGATCGAGCAGCATGGGAACCAGGGCCGAGCCGATATAGCCCGCCCCACCAATCACCAAGGCACGGCGCGTTTGCGGAGCGCCGGCCTCTTTGACGGCTTTCTCCGGGCGGGTCATGCGCTTCCATAACGAACTCCACAAGCGCGCTGAAACCAGGAAGACAATACTCACCGCCCACGAAACCATCAGCGCGCCGCGCGGCATGTTCAGGTAACCCTTGAGGAAATCAAAAAAGATGCCCTGCGAGAGGTACGTCAGCGCGCCAAACACCAGGTACGCCACGCTGACGGCCTGAGCAACTACCAGAGCCTTCAGTCGGCTGGTGTAAAAGCGTCCCTGGCTGTAAAAACCACTGAGCCAGAAGACGACCAGACAGATGAGGGTGAGCAGCCAGGCACTGTCGCTGTAAGCCTGCCAGTAACTCCACAGCGTCAGCTTATAGTCAATCTCGGCTTCTGGGACGAAGGCAATGAACCACAACAGGCGCGCCGCCAACGAGGCCGCGAAGGATAGGTTAATCAACACGGCGTCGGCGCATAACTTCAAAACCCCTTCCGGGGATAGTTTACTTGCCAGGCGGTTGAAAAAGTCTTTCAACAGGTTGCTCCCACCGGCAGAATCTTATACGGTTCGGCGCTAATCCGGCTCTATGCCTGGGCCAGAGCCGCGCGAACTGCCCCGGCGTGCTGGTAAATGCGGCGCACGGCCTCGCCAATGCGCATCACCACGTCCTGGTCCATATTCGACCACATGGGGAAGCTAAGGCTGTTGGCGGCCAGCCAGTCGGTGTGAGGCAGTGGGCGGCCATCGTAGAAGCGCCGGTAAGCCGTCTGGCAGTGAACAGGCGGTGCATAATACTTGCGCGTATCGATATTCTCCGCCGCCAGGGCCAGGGCCAGTTCATCGCGCGTCAGGCCAAAGGCCTGCGGATCAAACGTAATCGAAAGGTCTTTATACGAATTGCGGTTGCCTGGCCGCACTTCCTGGAAAGACACCCCCGGCAGCGAGGCGAGCATTTCCTGGTACAGGTCGGCGGTGCGGTTGCGCGACTGAGCCGCATCTTCCAGACGCTTAAGGCTGTGCAGGCCCATCAGAGCGTTGAATTCGGGCATACGGGCGTTCAACCCGGCAAAGGCGCTGTCGTAATTGCCGCTGTTGCCATATTCACGCCCCATGATGATCTTTTCGGCCAGGTGGTCATCGTTGGTTGCCACAATGCCGCCCTCGCCGGCGATGAGCAGTTTGGTGGGGCTGAGGCTGTAGACCTGCGCGTCGCCCTGGCGGCCCACCGGAACGCCCTGGTACTGCGCGCCGAAGCCGTGGGCGGCGTCATAGATCAGCTTGAGGTGATGGCGGTCGGCCACGGCCTGAAGGGCTTCGACTTCGGCAGGGTTGCCGAAGTTGTGAACAGCGACAATGGCGCTGGTCTGGGGAGTAATCGCCGCTTCGGCGGCCTGGGGATCGAGATTGGTGGTGCCAGGGTGAACATCGGCATAAACAGGGCGCAGGCCGCACCATACCAGCGAACTGACGGTTGCCATGAAAGTAAAGCTGGGAACGATCACATCACCGGTCAGCCCCAGGCCCTGGTAGGTGAGCATCAGGCCAGAGGTACAGCTCGAAACCGCTACCGCGTGTTTCACTCCGAGGTGTTCGCGGACCGCCTGCTCAAACGCTTTCAAGTGCTGGCCCTTTGTCACCATTCCAGTCTGGAGGATGTGCTGCACGCCATCCGCCATTTCCGCAAGTTCCGGCATAACTGGGCGAACAATGTGTACTTTACTCTGGAAGGCAGGTTCTCCTCCCAAGACTGCCGGTAAATGACCCATACGAATGAACCTCCACGTAAAGCATCAACGGTTTTTTAAGGGCAGCACAACGGGTTTCATTGCAGGCGGCGCCGCAATGCTCCCTGGAATGAAACCGCTTTTGTTAGTCAATGGTTGTATACCAACCAGGCAGGGGTAGCTGCCAGCCAATGGGTATCATAACGCACATGGCATGAATCCGCAAGAGCGACAATTTTTACGGAAATAAGATTTCATAAACGTAAACTCCACCGGCAGCGTAAATCTGGCGCAGCCGCTTGCAGTCTTGCAGCATGGACGGTTGGAGCGTGCCGCTGCCCTCGCGCAGGTACACATGGGTGAGCGCAGCGTCGCGCACGAGGGTCCAAAAATCGGGGGTACAGCCCGTTACCCGCGCAGTGCGTTGAGCCAGGTTCGCAACCGCCTGCACCATCTCTGGGCTGCCGTAACCATAGATCACCGGGGGGATGAGGGAAGCCCGCCCGGTATAGGGCATGAGCCAGTAACCGCCGTCCACGCCGCGGTAGGCACTGGTTTGCCAGGGGGCGGCGTTGATGTAAAAGCGGGCGTCGGGTGGGATGTTGTGATTAATCCAATCCAAAGCCGCTACGTCTGCCTGGGTGACAAAGATCGTCGCGCGGTTGAGGACGTCGCGTGTTTGCCACATGCCCCAACCCACCAACAGAGCCGTGATCAGCACCAGAACAGCCGGCCCGGCCCAGGGCCGCCAGACGGCGCTGATCGTCTGGCTGGCCCAAAGGAGCAAATCGGCCAAAAACAGCGCCGCCGGGAAGAACAGCACAATGATATACAGGTCCGGGCGGAAAGGCCCAATCCGCAGCCCCCAAGGCTGTGAGAACAGCATCACCAGCAGGGTCCAGGCTGCCAGGAAACGCAAAGTGGCGTGCCGCAGTGAAAACAGCAGGCCGATGAGCGCAATTCCCAACAGGATGTAGTTGTGGCGCGGCCCCAACAGGAAGAGCAGGTAGTTCAAATAAGCGGGCGTGGTGGTCTGGCGGGTTGATCCCTCTTCCAACCCAACCACCTGCACGGATGCGGCTTCTGTATGCAGGTTAAAACCAATCAGCCGCCACAACCAGGGAGCCGCCAACAGCACAGCCAGCAAACCGCCTACAATCAGCGGCCAGGGGAAGGCCCGCCAGTTGCGCCGCGCGGCCCAGCGCCACAGCCCGCCCACGCCCAACGCCACCAGGAAGAAGGCCACCAGCACCACCACCAGATAATGGGTTGTAAAAATCCCGGCCAGCAAGGCCACATAGCGCACCATGGCTCCCCGGTCGGCTGGGTTTCGCCATATCTCATAGGCCGCCGCCATCGCCGGTCCCATCAACAGCAGGCCAGTCAGCAGGGTGTAGCGCCCCCAGGTAAGGTAATAGGCCGGCATTTGCAGGGTAAAGCCCACCAACAGCGCCGCTATCCCGGCGCGCCAGCGGGCAGCGTTCCATTCGCGCGCGTTTTCTGCGCACCTGGCAGGCGCAAAAGCCATTCCCAGTCGGTACACCGATAGCGCCACGCCCGCGTTGATGACCTGCCCGAACCACAGCACGCCCTGCGCCGCATTCCACCCGGCCAGCGTAGAAAACAGCGCCGTAACCAGGTGAAAGCCATAGTGGTAATAAAAGGGAATATCGAGATAAGGGCGCAAATCCCAGGGGACGCCGCCATTTTCCATAATCTTACGGACGATGAGGGTGTGATGAACGGAATCGACCCAGGCAGGCAGGGCCAGGTCACGCGCCTGAAACCAGCGCCAGGCGATGAGGGCCGCCAGCCCCGCGACAGCCAACAACCCCCACCCTGCTCGTAACAGAACAGCGGCGGTAGGCCGCGCGCCTCTCCACCCAGAGACCATGCGCCGCGCCCAACCCGCCAGGATTAACAGGCCGCAGACGGCGTAGAAAGCCCACAACCCAACGGTAGAATAGTGGATACCGGCCAACAGCGCCGCCATGCCCAACAGCGCCGTCAGGGCTACGCTCAGGGCCAGGCTGTCGGCCAGGCGCGCCAACCCATCGCGCCGGGGATCGGTAGGCAGGTCAAAACGATCTGGCAGCCACAGCAGCAGCGCATACCCCGGCGCTGCCAGCACGAATAGACCGGCCAGGAAAGGTTGGATCAAGAAAGATATTCGCGTAAATGACGGCTCCGGGTGGGATGGCGTAACTTGCGCAGTGCCTTGGCTTCGATCTGGCGGATGCGCTCGCGGGTAACGTTGAAGTAGCGGCTTACTTCTTCGAGGGTATGGTCTTTGCCGTCAATCAGGCCAAAGCGCAGTTCCAACACCTGACGCTCGCGTTCAGAGAGGGCGCCCAGGGCGCTCTGCACCTGCTCGCGCAGCATCTCGCGCGCGGCGGCGTCTATCGGTTCGAGGGCTTCATCGTCCTCAATAAAATCACTCAACTGACTGCTTTCTTCGTCGCCCACCGGGCGCTCCAGAGAAACTGGCTCTTCGGCGGACTGTAAAATCCGCTGCACTTTGGCCGTCGCCCAGTTCCAGCGGCGCAGGACTTCGGTATCAACCGGCAGCCCGTCTTTTTTGGCGCGCTTAATGGCGCGCATGTCTTCATCTGAAAGCAGCCCGGCCTCCAGCGCCAGTTCTTCGGCGGTCGGTTCGCGGCCCAACTGCTGTACCATCGAGCGCTGCACGCGCGACAGCCGGGTGATGGCTTCAAACAAATGCACCGGGATGCGGATGGTGCGGGCCTGTTCGGCGATGTAGCGGCTGATCGACTGACGAATCCACCAGGTGGCGTAGGTGCTGAACTTAAACCCACGCACAGGGTCAAACTTGGTGACGGCGCGCAGCAGGCCCAGGTTGCCTTCCTGGATGAGGTCAAGGAAGGAAATGCCCCGCCCTACGTAGCGCTTGGCAATACTGACTACCAGGCGCAGGTTCGCGCGGATGAGGGTCTGGTTGGCTTCTTCAGCCCGGCGGTGAACGCCGTCAATCTCTGCCAGCAGATCTTGCTCGTCGGGCAGGTGCTTCACAAAGAAGTCCAACTCTGGCAGGTGAGCTTCGCGCTGGCAGTAGGTCATCAGCGGAGCGGCCACCTGAATGGGCAGCAGGTACATGCACATAAAGACGTTGAAAGCATGCCGAACCAGGCCATCCCAGAGAGCATCTTTGCCCCACAAGCCATTATCGAGGTAATTGCGCAGGTAAGAAGGCTCATCAGCCTGCCACTGCTTGCGCAGCAACTGCGCCTCAGACAAAATCAGGCTCAGGTCGGGGACTTCGCCCTGCTGAATGCGGTGCGCGTCCTCGACCAGCCGCCCCCACGAGGTAAGCAGTTCCTGCGCGATGGCCGTGAACAAAGCCTGGTTGCGGCGGGGGTGGTCAGCAGCAATATGATGGCTGAGGGTTTCTACGCACCGCTCCGCTTCAATACGCGCCGCCAGGCGAAATTCGCTGTCGGCATCCAGCAAGTTGATCTGGCCGATTTCCTTTAAATACAACCGCACCGGATCTTCTGAAAGTTCGATTGCTACCACCGAAGGCCCAAATACTTCCAGCGGGTCTTCTAAAGCCAGTTCCGTCCAATCTTCGCTGACCGCGGCAGGGTTGGGTTCTTCCAGATCGGCATCCTCTTTGGCAAGGAACTCGTCTTCCTCAAGGGGCAAAGGTGGAATGCCATCGGCCGGTGGAGGCGCGGCGGCATCCTTTTCGCGGTCGGCCGGTGAATGACGAGCTACACCAGCAGACTTCGAGGCCGGAGGCGTGCCCTTGCGATTGCGTTCCTCAGAAGGGTTGTTCGGATTAGTAGGTTTCTTCTTGCGAGCCATTCCTTAACTATACCACAAATAGACAAACGCTTTGGCGGGCGGATTGTTTCACTGCGCCTGAACCCCTGCCTAATCAAGCTGGATGGGCTGTCCAAGCGCCCTGTCAATTGCCCTCAATGCCAGGGTGCACTGGTTTGTAAAGGCATAAATCCCCTGGAACTCCTCAACACGTAAATTCCCTTCTTGTTGGATATCCTTTTGCATAAAAACCAATTGATCCAGGTGCTTGCGGGTCCGTGTTTTACGCAGATCCATCACGGTGCGGACCAAATCTTCGATCAACTTTTCTGACGTTGGCTCCCCCGTTGCAAACGGAGACAGAAGTTCATGAGCAAGGTCTTGCAGAGTCTCCGGCAGTTTCTCTAGTATATACTGATTCGCGTCAAAGTCATCCTGTTCCAGCGATTGTATAATCAACCCGGCCAGCATTTGATGATCCGAGCGTTCAAAATCCTGGATGGTCAGGCGCATCAACCCCGACTTTTGCAGGTGACGATCCAACAGGTAGAGAGCTTCTGGCTGGCGGATGAGCAGGCGCAGGCAGTGATCCTCCAACACTTCTTCGCGGCTGGTTGGGACTACCGGCGCAGGCGCAGCTTGGGGCGGGGCGGCGCGCGGGCCGCCAACAGTGCGCCGCCGCGCGGGGCGGGCCGCCGACTGCGCGCCTACCAGCGAGCGCTCATCAACGCGTAACAGGCGCGCCAGACGCTGGCGGTAATCTTCGCGCTCAATAGCGTTTGGCACATCTTCAATAATCGGAAGCACGCGCGCGGCGATCTCACTTTTGACCTTGGGGTCATCCAGGTCTTGCCCGGCGGCCAGGGTTTCCATCACGTGAATCACCACCGGGCGGGCCGCTTCCACGATTCTGGCCCAGGCGTCGCGGTCTTGCAAGACGATTTCATCTGGGTCTTGTCCGGCAGGCAGGGTAGTGACGCGCAAATCCGCTTCCAGGCGGGCCTCGTGACGCAGCAGGCCGCGCGCATCAAACACCAGTTCGGTAGTGTGATCCATGGCCTGTCGGGCCATTTCTAACCCGC
>Ga0101944_10001789_pt1 | contig 40538 bp, 21 predicted proteins | sample DewCreD2012metaG_FD_75245 | JGI IMG/M metagenome (GOLD analysis project Ga0101944, IMG submission 75245) | Hot spring sediment bacterial and archeal communities from British Columbia, Canada, to study Microbial Dark Matter (Phase II) - Dewar... ... | reverse complement strand
GCCTGTCATGCTGAGCTTGTCGAAGCACCTTCTGGGGGTCTGGCGCGCGCGACCGGGGCCGACTCTCATCATGCCAGTTTGCTCCCCTGAAAGATTGCTCGGCAAGCTCGCAATGACAAAGCGGGGGAAGATTGCTCGGCAAGCTCGCAATGACAAAGCGGGGGAAGATTGCTCGGCAAGCTCGCAATGACAAGAGGGGGCCGCGCGCGACACCCACCATCCCGCCCCCGCCTGTCATGCTGAGCTTGTCGAAGCACCTTCTGGGGGTCTGGCGCGCGCGACCGGGGCCGACTCTCATCATGCCAGTTTGCTCCCCTGAAAGATTGCTCGGCAAGCTCGCAATGACAAAGAGGGGCAAGATTGCTCGGCAAGCCCGCGGTACCAGAAGCGGGCACAGCGTCGCGCTAACAGCGGCCCTACGGCGCGCCAACTTTCACCACGCCCTGCCCCCCCGCGAGCTCCTCGGTGGTGACCTTGTGCGGCTTGCCGTCGGGGAGGGTGAGGGTTACGTCAACGTCGGCGGTGAGCTCGAACTGGCCGGGGGCGATGCGGCGGACGCTGGCAAAGGTGCTCTGGCGCACGGTGTCGCCGACGCCATATTCCCACAGCCGCAGGACGCCCGCCTTGCCGAATGCCTCCTTTGTCACAGGCCCGCCGGTGAGCTTGAAGGTCTTGTCGCCCACGAGGTCGGCTCGCCAGAAGGTGGTCGCATCGTCGTCGGAGGCGACCCAGGCCTTGTTGATGCCGGGCCGATTGCCCATCGTGGGGCCGAGGGCGCAGCGGACCGTCCCCTTCTCGGCGTTCACCTCCTCGACGGCGGAGCGGAAGTAGTCGGCGCCGTTTTCGACCGTGATGCGGGTGAGATTCCCGTCGGGCCTCACGTCGAGTGCGGTGTAGGTGGTCCAGTGGCCGGGCACGCCGATCTCGAAGACGCTCGGCCGCGTGCTTGCGGGCCAGGCCTGGTCAATCCAAAGCGTCTTCGTCAGGTAATCCACCTTGACGACCTTGCCCGTCCGCTCGCGCTGGGCAGGCTGGAGCTTGATGCCGGGCGCCTCAAGCAGGGTGCCGCCGGCTATGGTGGCGAGGCGCAAGCCGTCTCTGTCGGTGGAGAGGCAGGCGAACTCGCCCGATACGTGCATCCTGGCCTCTGGGATGAGCCGGCCGACGGAGGGGATGCCATCGGCGAAGAGGATGTCGGTGTGGCCGTTGGCGGTGTTCACCTGGACGGCTACGGGGTTGTAGGCGGGGTCGGCGAGGTTTTTCGGCAGGCCGTCAATCGCCCCGACTTGCACCTTCAGCAGCCGCTTGCTGGTGATGAACGGCTCGCCGACGAAGGGCTCGATGAGGGCGACGAATGTCGTCTCGTGCGGTTCCTTGTCGGCGGCTTTCTGGACGAAGAGGTTGGCGAAGTCGTACTTGAAGTTCTTGCAGTTGAGGCTGCCGCGCATGGCGCGGGCGCCTTTGGCGTCGAGGAGGTGGAGGCGGGTGAAGCGGCGGGGGAGGTCGTCGGAGTAGTTGGGGCCGCGGTGCGCGCGCTCGTTGCCGAAGAGCTTGGGGTCGCGGGTCTGGCGCCAGGTGGCCTCGAGGATGTCGGGGGCGGTGCCGGCGAAACGCTTGTGGGGCAGGCTCTTGAACTTGTCGAGGTACTGGCCGACCTCGGTCGCGTCGTCCTCGGCCACGGGTTTGGCGTCGGCGACGTTCCACTGGAAGTCGTCCTCGACCGTGGCGTGGAAGCAATAGGTGTGGGTCTTGCCGCCGGCGACGCGGAAGACGTCGAAGACGTAGGAGTTGGCGGGGATGACGGCAGGGGGGAGCTTGGAGGCGGGCTTCTGGGCCTCGATGGGGAGGGGCTGGGAGCCGCGGCCCTCGTCCACGTCAATGAGCGCGATCTGTCGGCGGAAGAGGGAGGTGCCTTCGGGCGGCTCGGCCTCGGCGGCGAGGTATCGCGCGCCGGGGGCGTCGGCGAGGGCGCGCACCCAGGAGTAGCCCTGGAAGCCCTTGCCGTCCACCTCGACGAGGTTGTGGACGCGGGTCGTGGCGTCGGAGGGGGACGAGTAGCCGCTCCGCTGGCCGCCGTCCATCGTGGCGGGGCAGCCCTGGGCGACGACCTGGAGGTCCATCGTGTCGGCGTGCTGGTGTCCCCAGCCGAATCCGACGCGGAGGTAAGCGGCGCGTCGGAAGCGGGGGTCGTCGTGTTCCAGGCCGCTTTCGAGGACGCCGGCCCACATGGGCATGACGCGTGAGCGGAGGTCGAGCCATGGGGCGCGCTTGAGCGTGGCTGCGGCGGCCTCGAGCTTGGCCCAGTCGGCGTCGGATTCGTCTTTGCGGCCGATGTAGTGCTTGATGATGAAGGCGAAGCGGGGGTCGGCGGTCCAGCCCCAGCCGTTTCGTGCGAAGCCGAGGTCGCGGAGGGTGTGGCCGGCGGTCTTGTCGGGGCCGCAGACGTCGCCGATGCGGAGGAAGTCCCAGCCGGCCACGACGTTCTTGAGGCGCCAGAAGCACTGGGCGACGGGCTTGGGGTAGCGGGCCTTGTCGGAGAGGTCGTACTTGCGGTTGCCGCCGGCCCTCAGGTAGCGTTCGAGGGACTCGGCCACTCGTAGCGCCCCTTCACCCTGAGCGTAGAAGGTGGAGCCGATGTATTCGCAGCCGTCGCGGCAGCAGCCGGTGATCATCGCGTCGGCGATGCCCACGGGTGGGAGCGGGTAGATGAAGGTCTTGGAGAACAGCCAGTCCATCCAGGGGTCGGTCACTGTCGTGTCGCCGACGACTGCTGCGGCGTTGGCGATGTCCATCGGGTCCGTGTAGTAGTTGTAGCGCAGGATGCGCTTGGCCGTGGTTTGCACGAGGTAGCTGTCAATGAGCTTGATGAGGTCCTTTGGCGACTTGACCCAGGGGACGAAACGAGCGACGGACTGTGCGAGCTCGTCATGGTCCTTGATGTAGTCGAAGAGCGCGTCGTAGTCGTAGAGGATGGGGTCCACGTAGAGCATGTAGTGGGGGTAGAAGGCGGCGGTGGAGTCGCGGCGACGGCAGCGGATGTCGCGGCCGTAGGGGCCTGGGTCGCGGACGACATAGGTGAGGAAGTTCGCGGCGTCCAGGGTGGGGAAGGCGTAGGCGAAGCGGATGAGGGCGATGGCCGCGGTGCGGGCGGCGTTGGGGTCGCCGGTCTTGAGGTATTTGGCGACGTTTTGGCGCACGAGGGCGCCGGGGTAGTCGCGGATGCGGTTCTGGACCTCGTTGGCGATGGGCGCCCAGATGTGGCCCTTGCCGGGGTCGGCGGGGTCGGGGAAGAAGAGTCCCGCGCCGTCGTCCTTGTAGGGGTAGGGGTCTGGCAGGGGCCGCCCCTTGCGGAAGTCGTCCAGGGTGTAGGCCAGCTCGAGCTTCTTGTTGACCAGGAAGACGTCGCCCTTGCCGGGCGTCCAGTCGCCGAACTCCTCGGCGATGTCCTTGGCGGTCTTGCCTGGGACGCCGATGGTGACGTTTCGGCGAAGGGTGTGCTCGTCGCCGCCCATCCAGCCGTGGCCGAAGCCCTGGGCGTTGACGTGGGGGAACGCCTCCCAGAGCGCCGCGTCGTGACGGAAGCGTTCCTCGACGGTCGGCGGCTCGGGCACGCCGGGCGCGGGGGGCTTCTGGGCCGTGACGGTGGTGCGGGTCTTGATCGCGCGACGCTCGACGCCCGCGAGGGCATCGTCGAGCGAGACCTCGTGGAGGAGCATCTCCACCTTGCTGCCGTCGTCCACGGCGAGCTCGGCGGCGAAGCGGCGCCGCTCGTCGGCGTGGAAGTAGATTTCGGCGATGCTGTAGAACTCGTCGCAGTAGCCGAGGCGCAGGCGATAGCTGTTTGTCGCCCCCTTCGGCCCGTCGTTGATCTTCGCTCGCACGTAGAGCGGCAGGCGGAAGGGGCGCAGTTGCTCGGTCGGCACGGCCGCGATGAGGCGGAGCGCGTAGACGCCGACATCCAGCTCGCCAAGCTCGAGCTTGAGGACGGGCGAGCCGACCGAGCAGCGGATGACAGGCACGGGCCTCCACCTCAGACCGGTGTTCACCACCGCCTCGTGGCGTGGCACCCAATAGAGCGGCGCCGCATAGTCCTCGGACTTGGCCGCCCCGGGAATGTTCGGCGCAACCCAACCCCTAAGCTTGCTCTGGCGGTCGAAGAAGCTCCGCGACGGGCAGTACTTGAACCAATAGTTCCGATAGAGCTCCGGCGAGCCGGGGTTCAGCTCAAGGCATGGCGCCAGCGGGTCGCTGTCGTACTTGCCCGGCAATTCCCCTGGCTGGCCTGGCTTCTCGCCGTGCTGGGTGGGGAAGGGCGGCAGCTTGAGGCCCGCCAGCGGCCCGCCGGTTTCGTACTCCCCGGCGCGGACTGCCCCCGGCAGGCAGAGGCACGCTGCGAGGATGAAGAAGGTGGGTCTCAAGAACGGCGCTTTCTCGCTTGACAAGGCGGCAACCTCCTGTGGGGTCCTTGGCCCGACCATCGGCACGGCGTGCGCACACCTGCATGCGGAGGGAGCAATTGCCGGCGCCGGCTCCGGGCCGTTTCGCGTGCAGGCATGCGCGCCCCGCCGTTCGAGTTGGCGTGCGCGCATGCACACCTCACTCATTCGAGACGAACCACGTTGTCGCCCTTGAGCATAGCCGCTCGCCCCCGGCAGGTCAAGCCCATCTCGATGGACGGTGGCCGCCCTCCTGGCCGATGAGGTGGACGGTGTGGACGGGTGCCTCTTCGAGCGGGGTAGACGCGGCGGACGAGCGCCTCTTCGAGCGGCGTCGTCCGCTGTCGCGCGTCTGGAGCTCTTGCTCGGTTGCCTTGGAGTCCTTGCGGTCGGTGCCGGCGTGGCGCGGCTGAGGAGGAACCTCCACGGTGGCGAGACGGGCGGGGGACAAGGCGGGCCGCGGCCATGCTTGCGGGATGAGTGGGGGGCGCCAGGCGGCGGGGTGGGGGTGGCGGTGTGGCAGGGCGCCGTGGTGGCAGGCTGCGGCAGGAAGGGCACCGCAGAATGCGGACGGGGATCGCGCTTTGCGGAAAAATCGGCCCGGCGCGTGACGTGTGCTCAAGTGGCAGCGACGGGGCGGCTTAGGGCGATCCGGCAGCCGGGGCAGCCTGAGTGGGCGATTTTTCCCTCAGGCGCGGGAACCGGAACCCCGGTGGCGCGTCTAAGAGGGACAAGGGAAGACTCCGCTCGGCCTTTGAGCTTCGGAAAGGAGTTGGCGAGCCATGTCCACTCTGAGCAGGCGGGTGGTGAAGGTCTTGGGGCTGGTCGCGGTCGCAGGCGTCGTGCTCACGGCGTTCGGCCAGCGGCTGGCCACGGAGGATGAGCTTTACTCCAAGGGGGTGAAGGACTTCCGCGAGAAGAGCTTCCGCCCGGCTGCGGAGGCGTTCGAGGAGCTGCTCAAGCGGTTCCCGAAGTCCGCGCGGGCGCGCGAGACGCAATGGCTGCTCGGCGAGGCATATCGCATCGGGCGGCAGTTCGGCCGCGAATCTACGTATCCCAAGGCGGAGCAAGCATATAAGGTGCTCAGCGAGGGGACGGTGGATGACCTGTGGAAGGCCCGTGGACAACGCGGGCTGGCCGAGCTTTACGTGGCGTGGAACTACTGGCAGCGGCAGGGGGAGGTGAGCGCCCTCTTCGAGAAGGCGGCGGCGGGGTTCGAGAGGCAGGTGACGAAGGCCTCGCCGCAAGCCCTACGTCGAGAGCTGGCAGAGCTTTACGTCTCGCGCGTCGAGGCCGGCATGCGAATGTGGGGCTGGACGGCCAACTGGCGCGAATATGAGCAAGCCATCCAAAAGCGCGAGGCCGCGGGGGAAAAGGTCTCGGACCAGGAGAAGCAGCGCGTCGCCTGGTTCGCCCTCGCCGAGAAGCTGGTGAGCAAGGTGGACGCCCTGGATGCCGGGAAGGACATCGAGGCCAAGGCGCGCTGGGTCGTCGGCCGGCAGGGGAACGATCAGCTCCTGACGCAAGTGGTTGAGAAATATGGGGATACGGAGTGGTGGGACGATGCGATCTTCCACCTCGCCCAGCGGCGCGAGAGCGAGGGCAAGTTCCTCGAGGCCATCGCGCTCTTTGAGAAGCTCACGACGCGCTTCAACGAGCAGCAGAGCCGCTTCGTGCGCTCCGCCAAGCAGCGGGTGGAGCACATCCGCAAGCCGCAACTGGCCGTCCACGCTCAATTTGCGTGCATGCCAGGCGTAAAGCCGACCATCAACTACTCGTGGCGGAACCAGACTAAGGCGACCTTTCGCATCTTCCGCACTGAGCCCTTCGGCCACCCCCACCACAACAGCCTGATCGAGATGGCGCGGGCCGGCAAGGGGCAAGAGGTGAAGGCGTGGGACGTGCCCCTCGAGAACAAGAAGGAGCACGAGCACCATAACGCGCAGATGGACTTGGACTTAGGCGATGTGGGCTGCTACCTCGTCACGGCGGATGGCGGCGGGGTTCACGCCGACACGCTGGTGCTGATCACCAAGCTGGCCATCGTGACCAAGGGCGCGCACGACAAGACGCTGGCCTTCGTGGCCGATGCCCTCAGCGGCGAGCCGATCGGCGGTGCCGACGTGCAGATCGCCTGGAACTGGTGGGACGGCAACCAGCAGCGCTGGGCCGACGCCAAGGGCGCCAGCAACGACGGCGGCTTCTTCGCCCACCCAGTCCCCGACCCCCAACGCCACAGCCAGTTCTACCTCCTCGCCCGCAAGGAGGGCTCCTACGCCTTCGCCTCCTCGTATCGCGGCTGGTGGAGCCCGATGCCAAGTGGCCTCTGGTTCTATGGTTACACCGACCGGCCAGCCTATCGCCCCGAGGAAGACGTCCACTTCAAGTTCATCGTCCGCCACTACGACGGCAACGCCTTCCAGAACGTGGCCGGCCAGGACTACCGCGTGACGATCACTGACCCCCAGGGCGGCAAGCTCTACGAGAAGGTGCTCAAGACGAGCGACAACGGGACGCTGACCGACTCGGTGAAGCTGGCCAAGGAGCCAAAGCTAGGCCAGTACAACGTTTACATCCGCCGGCCCGACAACCGGGGGAACCAGGGCAACGCCCACTTCCGCGTCGAGGAATACAAGCTTCCAGAGTTCAAGGTCGAGATTTCGACCAGCAAGGACGCCTATCGGGTCGGCGACAAGCTCGAGCTGAAGGTCGCCGCGGCCTACTACTTCGGCGGCCCAGTGGCCGAGGCCGACTGCGAGGTGGTCGTCCGCCAGAACCAGTACTCGCATTTCTATCGCCCCTTCCGAAAGTATGCCTGGTACTACGATGACTTCGACGGCTTCGGGCGGCGCGGCCGCTGGTGGCAGCGCGGCGGCGGAACCGTCGTAAAGACCGAGAAGCTAAAGACTAACGGCGACGGCATCGCCACCCTCACCATCGAAACCCCCGCGCTCCCCGAGAAGGAAGAGGAGCGGCGCGACTACACCTACAGCGTCGAGGCTCGCGTGGTGGACAAGAGCCGCCGCGAAATCACCGCCTCCAGGGACATCCGCGTAACCGTCAAGCCCTTCTACGTTTACGTCACCCCCAAGAACCACGTCTACCTGCCCGGCGACCGCATCGAGGTGGACGTCGTGGCCCGCAACGCCAACGACGCGCCCGTGAAGACCCAGGGCATGTTCCGCGTCTTCCTCGCCACCCACAACGAGGCCAAGGAGAAAAAGCTCCGCGACGAGGGCAAGCCCTTCGACACCAGAGACGTCTACGACCTCAAAGAGCTTCAGGCCGACAAGCTCGCCACAAAGGACGATGGCACCGCCACTTACGCCTTCACCCCCGACCAGCCGGGCTACCTCCTCCTCGAGATGACCGCCCTCACCGACAAGGAGGAAAAGGTCATCGGCACAGGCTGGGCCTGGGTCGCCTCCAAGACCGAAAAATACCTCGGCGTCCGCCTCAGCGGCGTTCAGGTCATCCCCGACAAGCAGACCTACAAGAAAGGCGACACCGCTCAGGTGCTCCTCGTCTCCCAGTTCCCCAACGCCCACATCTGGCTAGGTGTCGAGGGCGACAGGATTTACGACGACCAGCTCGTCGTCCTCCGCGAGCGCTCCAAGCTCATCACCGTGCCGATCAAGGACGAGTACTCGCCCAACGTCTTCCTCACCGCCAACATGGTCAAGGAGGCCATGCTCTGGCGACACCAGGCACAAGTCGTTGTCCCGCCCGAAGATAAGTTCATTGACGTGAAGATCACGACGGCCAAGAAGACCTATCTGCCTGGCGAGACGGCCCAGTTTGAGCTCACCGCCACCGACCACCGCGGCAAGCCAGTCGCTTGCGAGCTATCTCTTGGCCTGGTGGACACTTCGGTCTACTACATCCAGCCGGACTACGCGCCGGACATCCGCCAGTTCTTCTACGGCCGCAAGCGCGGCCTGGCGGTCAACACCAACTCCAGCTTCTCCTGGCTCCGCCACCGCAGGGTCGGCGAGAAGGACGACGAGCCAGCGATAAGCGCGGATCAGGAGCGCCTGAGCAGCCAGCGAGAGCTCCAGCGCCTCCGCGGCTACCTTGGCGAGGGCGGCGGCGGGGAGGAGTTCGCCGCCCGCCGCGCCACAGGGCTCGCCAAGGCCGCCGCCGAGCCGGGCGCACCGCCCGCGCCCATGGCCGCCAATGCGATGATGGACCGCGATGGCGCCCCGATGACCAAGTTTGAGAAGAAGGGCGGCGGCCCTGGCGGCTCCCCCGAAGACCTCGCCGAGGCCGTCATGCGCGAAGACTTCCGCGCCACCGCCTTCTGGCAGCCCACCATCGCCACCGACGCCAACGGCAAGGCCATCGTCCAGGTGAAGTTCCCCGACAGCCTGACCGACTGGACGGCCACCGCCCGCGCCGTGGACAAGATGACCTCCGTCGGCACAGTGACCTTCAACACCCAGACCAAGAAAAACATCATCGTCCGCCTCCAGTGCCCCCGCTTCTTCCAAGAGAAGGACTCCGTCACCCTCTCCGCCATCGTCCACAACTACCTCCCCGTCCCCAAAGACGTCAAAGTCACCCTCAAGCAGACGGGCCTCGACGTGAGCCAGGCCCCCGCCCTCACCGTCAACGTCCCCTCCGGCGGCGAGAAGCGGGTGGACTGGGTGGCCCAGGTCACCCAGCCTGGCGAGGCGAAGGTGCAGGTGATGGCCCAGACCGACGTCGAGTCCGACGCCATGGGCAAGACCTTCCCCGTCATCCCCCACGGCGTGGAGAAGTTCCTCGCCAAGAGCGGCAGCGTCGGCGAGCCGACGACCACCGCCGAGGCCAAGCCGGGCGAGAGCCCGCCGCTGAAGAGCGAGGTCACTGAAACCCTCGTCCTCCCCGCCCAGCGCAACAACCTGGCCACGGTCCTCAACATCAACCTCAGCCCGTCAATCGCCTCCACCATGCTCAACGCCCTCGACTACCTCGCCCAGTACCCCTACGGCTGCGTCGAGCAGACCATGAGCCGTTTCCTCCCCGCCGCAGTCGTCGCCAAGACCCTCCGCGACCTCGGCGTCCGAAACGAGGCGCTCGAGGCCAAGCTGCCCGACATGATCAACAAGGGCCTCGACAGGCTCTACAGCGCCCAACGCGCCGACGGCGGCTGGGGCTGGTGGGGCGGCGCCCCAGAGGCCGACCCCTGGATGACCGCCTACGTCGTCTACGGCCTCACCATCGGAAAGCAGGCAGGCGTCCCCATAGACGACGCCCGCCTCCAGCGCGGCATCGCAGCCCTCCGCTCCCGACTCGTCCACCTCGAGAACGCCGACGACTCGATGGCTTACTCCCTCTACGTCCTCTCCCACCACAAGATCGCCGAGCCGAAGTGGCTCGACCGCGTGTGGAGCCGCCGCGAGAACCTCAACGCCTACACCCGCGCCCTGGCCGCACTCGCGCTCCACAACCTCGGCGACCACGAGCGCGCACGCATCCTACTCCGAAACCTCGAAGACCGCCTCGACGAAGACAAAGAGAACAAGACCGCCCACTGGGGCAAGACCCACGGCTACTGGCGCTGGAGCGACGACGCAGTCGAGGCCACCGCCTACGCCCTCAAAGCCTACCTCGCCATCGAGCCAAACAACCGCCTCGTCAAGCCCATAATGAAATGGCTGGTCTACAACCGCCGCGGCAACCAGTGGAAATCCACCCGCGACTCCGCCAAGGCCATCTACGCCCTCACCGACTACCTCCAGCACTCCCGCGAACTCGACCCCAACTACAAAGTCACCGTCTTCGTCAACGACAAAAAAGTCCGCGAGCTCACCGTCACCAAGGACAACGCCCTCAAGCTCGACGGCCGCATCACCCTCGGCGACTCCGACCTCGCCAGCGGCGAAAACACAATCCGCATCGTCAAGGAAGGCACCGGCAACCTCTACTACACCGCCGGAATGTTCTTCTACACCAAAGAAGACCGCATCCAGGGCGCAGGCCACGAGCTCTTCGTCAACCGCTCCTTCCAAAAGCTCGAACTCGACAAGGAGAACAAAGAGAAGCGCACCCCCCTCGACTACGGCGCAAAGCTCGCCAGCGGCGACCGCATCGAGGTCACACTCGACATCGAGGCCAAGAACGACTACGAGTACCTCGTCTTCGAGGACCCCAAGCCCAGCGGCTGCGAAGCCGTCGAGGTGCGGAGCGGTTGGACCCACGGCGGCGGCCTCGGCGCGTACATGGAGGTCCGCGACCAGAAGACCTGCTTCTTCGTCAGCCGCCTCCCCCAGGGCAAGCACAAGATCGTCTACGTCCTGAGGGCCGAGGTCCCTGGCGCCTTCAACGCCTTGCCCACCACGGGCTACGCCATGTACGTGCCCGACATCCGCGGCCTCAGCGACGAGATGCGGCTCCTCATCGGCGAGCGCCCGGCCACCACCGTCGGCCTGCTGCGGTAGGGCGTCCACCCCCGCACGCGGCCCTCGTTCGTAGTTCCGCCTTCACGTGGTCATCGGCGCTTGCGCCGCGCCCGATAGGACCTATGGGTTCCATAGGTCCTATCGAGCCGGCGCCGCCCCGCCTCTCGTGGGCGGGCCGCCTGCCCACCTTCCCAGCGGAAGCGGGAGCTTCGCGACCAGAGCACGGGGGCTCCCACTACAAAAGCGGCGGTTGATCCGCGGCGGCAGGACAGGTAGAATGCTGTGCCGTGGGCGAGGGGACGCGCGCGCTATCGAGGGGCCGGAATGACGAACAGGTCGTTCTGCAATAAGTGTCACGACCTCGTGCCGTCGTGGCCCGAGGAACGCGAGGGAAAGGTGTACCTCGTCAAGGACTGCCCGCGGTGCGGGCGCCACGAGCAGTACCTCTCGGCCGACGCGGAGCGCTACTTCATCAAGCGGCAGCTCGACCCCGGCTTCGAGGCCCACGGCTGCGCCGTGGCCTGCGAGGGCTGTCAGCTCCACCGCCCCCCCACCACGGCGTTCGTGGACGTCACGAACCGCTGCAACCTCAACTGCCCGATGTGCGTGGACGGCGTGCAGTGGCACGGCTTTGAGTTCGACCCGCCGATGGAGTACTTCGACCGCATCCTGCGGCATCTGGCCACACTCGACCCCGTGCCGCTGGTGGCCTTCTTCGGCGGAGAGCCGACGGTGCGCGACGACCTGCCGGAGATCATCCAGCTCGCGCGCTCGTACGGCCTGAAGACGCGGGTGCTGACGAACGGGCTTCGGCTGGCCGACCCGGACTACTGCCGCCGGCTGGTGGAGACCCGCACCCATCTGGTGATCTCCTACGACGGCAGCCGGCCCGAGTGCTACAAGGAGCTTCGCGGCAGCGCCAAGGTGCTGGAGATGAAGCAGCGCGCCATCGAGAACCTCAAGCGGCTCGGCCGCGCCCGCGTCAGCTACATCGCCTGCCTGGCCTGGGGCCTCAACCACAAGGACGTGCCCGAGCTCCTCGAGTTCTGCCACGCCCAGCGCCACATCCTCCACGGCATCTACCTGATGCCGCTCGTGCAGACGTGGACCCTCGAGGAGTTCAGCTTCGCGCCCGAGCGGATGACGACGGAGGACGTGGAGCGGCTGGTCGCCGAGTGCTTCCCGGGGGACGACATCAAGTTCGTCTCCCTCGGCTTCGCCTCCGAGTTCCACACCGTGGCCCGCTACCTGGGCCGAAAGGCGATGGCCTCCTACGGCGCCCACCCGAACTGCGAGAGCCTCTACGTCCTCATCTCGGACGGCGAAAGATACGTGCCGGTGGACAGGTTTCTCAAGACCTCGCTGCCGGCCTTTGCGGGCGAGCTCTTGGCCCTGGAGAAGCGGCTGACGGAGCGCGAGGCGCGCTGGAAGAAGAGCGCCCTGGGGCGGACGCTTGGCCCCCCGCTGCTGCGGGTGGCGGGGCTGGCGGCCATCTGGCGCCTGGTGCGGCGCCACGTGGCCTTCAGCCGCATGCTCAAGGGCAAGGGCCTAGGCAAGCTCGGCCACGCCCTCGCCGCCTTCCTCCAGACGCCCTTCGTCCACTCCGCACGCATCCGCCAGCGCCACACCGTCGTCCACGACATCTTGCGCATCATCATCCTCCCGCTGGAGGACGACCCGATCCTGGAGACGGACCGCCTGGAGCGCTGCCCGAGCGCCCACGTCTACTTCGACCCGTCAGATGGCCAGTTCCACTATGTCCCCGTATGCTCCTGGCGGCTGCACAACAAGGCGATCCTCAAGGGACTCGTCGAGCATTACCCTCGCTCCGAAGCCACTTGCGCCCTCCCGAACGTTCCAATACGTTCGGGAGGGTAACGTCCCGCGGCGACAGTCCCGCGGCGACAGCACAGCGGCCAAACCGGCTAACCTCCCGAAGGTGTTGGAACCTTCGGGAGGGAGCGAATCGGAACCTTCGGGAGGGATGCACTGGGATGGAGGCAGAGATGAGGCAGAACGTGACTGGGGCGTCCCGCCGCGAAACCCTGAAGGCCCTGGCCCTGGCGCCGTACTTCATCACTTCTGGCGCGCTCGGCGCCGAGGGGCGGCGGCCCGCCAGCGACCGCATCACGATGGGCTGCATCGGCATGGGCGGACGCGGCAGCGGCGACATGCGCGGCTTCATGGCCTCCCCACAGGTCCAGGTGCTCGCCGTCTGCGACGTCGTCAAGGCCAAGCGCGACGCAGCCAAGGCCGCGGTGGACCAGAAGTACGAGAACAAGGACTGCGCGGCCGTCGTGGACTTCCGCGAGATCACGTCCCGGCCCGACATTGACACGGTGCTCATCGGCACGCCCGACCACTGGCACGCGATCATCGCCTGCGAGGCGATGAAGGCGGGCAAGGACGTCTTCTGCGAGAAGCCCGAGACCCTCACCATCCGCGAGGGGCGGATAATGGTGGAGACCGCGCGCCGCTACGGACGCATCTTCTCCGGCGGCAGCCAGCGGGTGCTCGGCGACTACGGCCAGCTCGCACGCTACATCCGCTCCGGCGCAATCGGCGAAGTCCGCGAGGCCTTCGTCGGCGTCGGCGGACCCTCCCGCGACTGCGACCTGCCTCCCGAGCCCGTGCCGCCGGGCCTGGAGTGGGACCTCTGGCTCGGCCCGGCACCCTGGGCGCCGTTCAACCGCGGCAGGCTCGCCTTCAGGGCCTGGAAGGACTACTCCGGCGGCGGGATGACCGACTGGGGCGCACACAAGTTCGGCGCCGTCGTCTTCGCCATGGACCTCCAGCACACCGGCCCCGTCGAGATCATCCCGCCCAACGGCAAAGACGTGCGGCTGCTGACCTACGTCTACGCGAACGGCTTCCGCATGTACCACGGCGGGGCCGGCGACATCACCTACAAGGGCACCGAGGGCGAGGCATCGCGCGGCAAGATGGGCCGGCCCATCAAAGAGGTCGAGATGCCAGGCTACAAGGGCGCGGGCGGCCTCAACGGCGACTTCCTCCATTGCGTCGTCACCCGCGAGACCCCCTTCCGCCACGTCGAGGCCTGCCACCGCGCCGTCAGCGTCTGCCACCTCGGCAACCTCGCCTACTGGCTCGAGCGCCCGCTCAAGTGGGACCCCGTCAAAGAGCAGTTCATCGGCGACCCCGACGCCAACCGCTGGCTCGACCGCCCCAAGCGCGAGCCGTGGACCCTCTGAGTGCGGAATGCGGGATGCGGATTGCGGCTTCTAGGAGCGCCCTCCTCGTGGTCTTCCCAATCCGCAATCCGCAATCTCCAATCCGCAATGCCTGGCGCCTCATCTGGGCGTTGTCTGCGAGCCTGGCCCTCACCGCAGCGGCCCAGGCCGGGGCGAAGGCCCCCTCTGCGCCGCCGCCCAAGGCCCCGCCAGCGCCGAAGGGCCTCGACCGCCAGCGCCTGGCCGAGGAACTCAAGAAGCTCATCGAGTCCAAGCCCCTCAGGGGCGCCCGCGTGGGCGTCGCCGCGATGGACCTCTCGACCGGCGATTGGCTCTTCGAGAGCAACGCCGACGAGTCGCTCATCGTGGCCTCCAACAACAAGCTGCCCACCACCGCGGCGGCCCTGGAGCTGCTCGGGCCGGGCTTCGAGTTCCGCACCTCCGTCATGGCCTGGGGCAAGCTGACGGGCGGCAGCGGGCCGCCAGGCAAGCGCGCCGGCGCCACGCTCGAGGGCGATCTGGCCATCGTCGGGCGCGGCGACCCCTCCATCTCAGGCCGCCTCCAGGGCCAGGGCGCCAGGCCCACCGCCGTCCTCGAGCAGTGGGCCGACGCCGTCGCCGCCGCCGGCATCAAGGCCGTGCGCGGCGGCATCATCGCCGACGACTCCTACTTCGACCGCATCCACCTCCACCCCGAGTGGCCGACGGGCCAGCAGGCCGCGTGGTACTGCGCGCCCGTCAGCGCCCTGTCGTTCAACGACAACTGCGTGCTCCTCACCGTGCGGCCAGGCGCAAAGTCTGGCGACCCGGCCATCGCCACCACCGACCCGCCCACGGCCTATGTCGAGCTGGCCAACACCTGCACCACGAGTCGCGCGCGGGTGGGCAACAACCGCGTGCTCGTCCACCGCAGGGCGGGCGAGAACCGCATCAGCATCAGCGGCGACATCCGCCAGCAGGGCGCCCCCTTCGTCTCCTGGGTCACTGTCCACGAGCCGGCGCTCTACTGCGCCACGGTCTTCCGCGAGGTCCTCGCCGCCAAGGGCATCAGCGTCGGCGGCCCCGTGCGACTCCTCGCCCCGCCGCTGCGCCCGCCCGCCGAGGCCGTCGAGCTGGCCGCCACCACCTCCACCCTCAAGGACGCCGTGGAGGTGGCCAACCGCAACAGCCAGAACTTCTACGCCGAGCAGATTCTCAAGACCCTCGGGCGCGAGAAGGCGGGCCGGGGCACCTGGCCCGACGGGGCAGCCGTCGTCGAAAAGTTCCTGCGCCAGGCCGGCGTCAAGGGCACGTTCTCCTACCGCGACGGCTCGGGGCTGGCGCGCTCCAACCGCTTCAGCACCCGCCAGCTCGTGCAACTCCTCTCCTATGCCAATGGGCGGCGCTGGGGCAGCGTCTTCCTCAACTCCCTCGCCCAGCCCGGCGAGGGCACCCTCTCGCGGCGCATGGACGCCCTCAAGGGCCGGCTCTTTGCCAAGACCGGCTACATCGCCGGCGTCTCCGCGCTCTCGGGCTACGTAGAGACCCAGGACAAGCGCCTCCTCGCCTTCGCCATCCTCGTCAACGACTTCCGCTGCGGCCTGGCCGACGTGCGCGACTTCCAGGACGCCTTCTGCCTCCGCCTCGCCGACTACGCCCCCTGAAGGCCGAACTGCCAGCAGGTGACTGCTTCGTTCGCAGCTTGGCCTTCGGACGGCCTTGCGCGGGACGAACCGGGTCTTGCGCAATCTGGCCGAGAAACAGGGCCTTCAGGCGGGCTTGCGCGGGGCGAACGGCGCGCGGAGCTTGCGGCGACGCTGGACCTTCCTCCAGGCGCGCTGTGCGACGAGGCCCAGGGCGCACCCAGCGCCGGTGAGGAGCAGGAGCCAGGGGAACCAGCGCGGGCCGCGCTCGGACCCGAGGACCCAGGCGGCCAGAAGGTAGAGGACGAAGGCCCAGAGTGCCGACCAGGCGAAGGCGCGCACGGTCCAGCGGCCGATGCGTCTGGCGCCGAGGGCGAGCCGTTGGAGGAATGCCTCGGCCCGGCCGAGGCGTGGGGGGAGGCCCATCAGCTCGGGCTTGTGGGCGAGGTCGTTGAGAGGGACGCCGGATTCGCGCGCGATGGCCTGTGCCGCGGCGCCGCCGGCTTGGAGGAGGGCCATGAGGAGGTGGTGGCCGCCGACGGCGGTCTCGCCGCCGCCGAGGAGGTTTCGCGCCCGCGCCAGGAGCTCCGCTGTCTCTTGTGCCTGCCGGAGGGCGGCCCCTGCGGGGTGGCCGCCTTCTGCGAGCGCGGCGCGGAGGCGGTCGAGGCCGATGCCGAGTTCCTGGAAGGCGCGGCGGCAACTTGGGTGTTGTGCGAGGGCGAGGGCGATGTGGCGCACCTCGAGCTCGGCGGCTCCGGCGCGCCGCGCCTCGAGCTCGGCCAGGCCGAGGACCGCGGCTGCATCGTCGTCGAAGGGCGTTGGGGGTTGAGGTTCGGGCATGTCACGGCCTTCCGCGCTAGGGGGAGAAGGACGGCACGTCTGGGGACGCCCCGAGGTCCGACACGCGCGGTCCGAGGCTCGCCTTGATTGCGAAGTAGAGGTAAGCGAGGGTGAGTGCGAGGCCGGCGAGGCAGCCGAGGAAGACTGGCGCCCTGAGGCCAAGCAGGCCGGCGGCGGTGGCGATGACGACGGAGGGGGTGGTGGCGAGGATGGCGAGGCGGAGAGAAGTCTGGTAGTTGAACTGTGGTTCTCGCTCTCTGGCGAGGATGAGGCCGAGGCCGGCGCACACGGTGGCCTGGAGGAGGAGATAGGCGTAGGAGCAGAGGACGGCGAGGGGGTAGGCGAGGATGAGGAGGGGGCCTTTGAGCCAGAGGGCGAGTCGGACGACGACCTCGCGGCTGATGTGGAGGGTGCCGAAGGCCGCGAGGTCGTGGACGGCGATGTGGTGGGGGCCTCGCCTGACGAAGAGCTTGGTTCGCGTGAGGAGGAGGCTGGCCTGGGAGCCTTCGAGGGAGGTGATGTCGCCCGTGGTGTCGAGGATGATGGCGACGCGGTTGGTGGCGGGGTCTTTGATGAGGCAGGGCTGCTTGGCCTCGACGGTGGCCTGGCCGTGGCGGATGGTGATTGGGGGGATTTGGTCGGCGAAGGGGAGGAGGCTGGTCGTGACGAGTCTGGAGAGCCATGCCTGGAGTGCGATGGTGAGGGGCACCCAGGCGGCGGCCAGGAGGAGGAGGAGGTAGAGGAGCCCGGTGCCGCGCCAGTTGTGTGCGACGTCTTGGTAGAAGGGCCTTGAGAAGAAGGAGAGGGGGAGTGCGTGGAGCATGCCGTATTCGCGCATGGCCTGGCCTCACGCAGGTTCCGATGGGCCGCTTCCCGCCACTTGGAGTATAGCGCGGTCTCGTGCCGCGCTCAAGCGTGGCGGGCCGCGAGAGTGCGCCCGTGAGCTGGTGAGACCACCTCACCGCCTCGCCGTTGCCGGGGGCCGTCGGGGGGACGCCTTCGGCTGGAAGTCGGGCGGGTAGTGGTAGAGCTTGATGAAGAGCTCGATGATGTCCTTGGCGCTGGTCTCGACGGTGTGGGGGTCGAGGACGCGGAAGCCGTTGGGGGGCCTTTCGGGGTCGTAGACGGGATTTTTCATCTCGAGGCGGAGGTGGATGGGCGAGCGGAGCTTGATGGGCTTGACCTTTGGGGCGGCGGCGAGCGCCTTGGCGGCGCCGGCGCGGATTAGCTGTTGGGCCTTGGCGGGGGTGTGGGTTCGGGCGCAGAAGGTGCCGAGGCCGCGCTTGACGGCCACGGTGACGATGCCTGGGCATAGCTTGGCCATCTCGCGGCAGGCCCAGTGGTCGCCGGCCACGAAGACGAAGGGGATGCCGTAGTGGCCGGCGATGGCGGCCTGCATGCCCATCTCGCCCATTGAGATGCCGTTGAACCAGTAGCCGCGCACCTCGTCGCTCATGGAGTGGCGCAGGCAGGCGAAGGGGGTGGCGGCCTTGGCGTGCGCGCCGACGATGGCGGTGACGTCGCAGGTCTCGATGAGGGGCAGCCAGAAGGGGCGCTCGTGGCCGTGGATGACCTCCACGCGGGGGTCGAGCTCGTCGAGGTCAATCGTGTAGCCCGCCCCGTGGCCGTCGTTGACGAGCACCTCGGTGGCGCCCGCGGCGAAGAAACCGTCGGCCGCCGCGTTCACCTCGCGGGCTAGCCAGCGCCGCTGCCGCATCCGCCGCTCGTGGTTCTCCAGGCTCTCGTCCTTGCGGTTCTCCCAGGTGTAGACGCCCGCCACACCCTCAAGGTCGGTCATCAGGTAGACCTTCATTCCGTTGCCCTTTCGTCTACGTGGTGGCTGCCGCAAGGACCAGCCCGTGATGCGTAATCCGTAGTCCGTAACGACGCAGAAGCCAGCGGCTTGCACGGGTCCTTTCTGATTGCGGATTACGCATTCCCCAACAGCTTGTCTACCACCCGGGCCACGCCGTCCTCGTCGTTGGAGGGTGCGACGATGTGCGCGGCGCTCTTGACGTGGTAGGCGGCGTTGCCCATGGCTATGCCGAGGCCTGCGGCGCGGAGCATCGAGACGTCGTTCTCGTCGTCCCCGATGGCGACGACCTCGTGAGGAGCTACGCGGAAGGCGCCCAGGAGCTCGGCGAGAGCAGCCCACTTGGAGGCGGCGCCGGTCTGGAACTCCAGGAAGTTGCCCAGGTACTTGGCGGAGCTGAGGAGGTGACAGGTCGTGCGGCCGGCCAGGCGCTGGCGGAGCAGTGGGCGGATGCGCTCGAGCGTGGGCAGGTCGGCAAACGTGCAGACCTGGAGCGCCGGCCCCGGCAGCCCGTCGCGCAGGGACGCTACGAAGCGGTACGAGCCGTCGTTCTTGAGCAGATAGTCGGTGTGGTAGTGGGTCAGCGGGGCGTCGCGGCGCAGGAAGAAGTCGACCCGCCGCTCGAACGTGTCGGTGTAGACCATCGGCACCAGGCCGAACTCGTCGAGGAAGTCGAGCAGGAGCCGAAGGACGTCGGCCTCGATGTGGCGGGCGAGGACTGTGGCGTGGGTCGCCGTGTCCTTCACCAGTGCCCCGCTGTGGCAGATGATGGGGAGCGCGAGGCCGAGCTCCTCGGCGATGGGCAGCGCGGTGCGATAGCGGCGGCCCGTGCACAGCACGATGCGCAGGCCGGCCGCCACGGCGCGGCGGAGCGCATCCCGCACTGAGGGGCGGAGCTGTGACGCGCTGTCGAGAAGCGTGCCATCTATGTCAATGGCCAATAGCCGGTACTTGGGCATGCCCGTGCTCTCAGAGTCCGCGCATGACGCGTGACCCGTGACCCGTGACGCGTGATCAGGTAGTACGACGGAGCTGTCTTCTGGTCACGGGTCACGCATCACTGGTCACGTCTCCCTACCTCCCCCAATCCCCCGCCTTCGACAGGTGGAGGCGGAGGAGGTTGAGGGCGCACTTTGCGGCGCGGTCCTTGATCAGCTCGCGGCTGCCGACGAGTTGGACTCTCTCGACACGTGTGCCCTCGGCGGTGGCCAGGCCGATGAAGACGAGGCCGACGGGTTTGGCCTCGCTGCCGCCGGTGGGTCCGGCGACGCCGGTGGTGGAGAGGCCGAGGTCGGCCCTGGCCCGCCGCCGCACGCCGTCGGCCATCGCGCGCGCGACCTCCTCGCTGACTGCGCCTGCCGCCGCGATCAACTCGGGCGGCACGCCCAACAGCTCGCTCTTCGCCGCGTTGCTGTAGGTCACAAGGTCCTCCAGCAGGAAACGGGAGATGCCGGCGACGTTGGTCAGGAGGTGTCCGATGAGGCCCCCTGTGCACGACTCGGCCACCGCGAGGGTGGCGTTGTGCCGCTCCAGGAGTCGGGCGACGGCGAGCTCGAGGGTGTCGGCACCCGAGCCGAAGACGGCCTCGCCGAGGCGGCGCCTGGCCTCCCCGACCACGGACGCGAGCAGGTGGTCGGCCGCCTCGCCCGTCTGCCCCGAGGCGAGGAGCTTGACGGAGACGACGCCGCCGCTGACGCGCAGCCCGACCAGAGGGTTCGCCCCGCGCTGCATCAGCGCGCCCAGCCGCTCGTTGACGACCGACTCTGGCAACCCGAAGGTCTGGAGGCGTTCGGCACGCACGGCCCGCCGCTCGATGGGCAGCGCGAGGACGAACGGGGCGAGGCTGATGTCGAACATCGCCCGCATCTCGCGGGGCACGCCGGGCAGGAAGGCGGCATGTGCGCCGCCGATTTGCACGACGAAGCCGGGGGCCGTGCCCTCCGTGTTCGGCAGCACGGCGGCGCCCGCGGGGATCATCGCCTGGATGCGGTTCTGGGTGGGCATGGGGCGCCCCAAGCGGCGGAAGCGCTCCTCGATGGCCGCCAGCGACTCCTCGTGGAGCTCCAGCGGCGCATCGGCCACCGCCGCCACCGCGTGGCGGGTCAGATCGTCGTGCGTCGGCCCCAGGCCGCCAGAGGCCACGATGAGGTTCACCCGTTTGGCCGCATAGCGGAGCGATTGCTCGATGTGCTCCTCCACGTCGCCCACACAGGTATGATAGGCCACCTCGACGCCCAGCTCGACGAGGCGCTCGGCCAGCCACGCGGCGTTTGTGTCCGCCACGTCGCCATTGAGCACCTCATCCCCAATTGAAACGATCACCGCTTTCATTGGTCTTCCTGGTCTCCCAATGCAGATGCCGGTCGCGTGACCCGCGACGCGTGGCCCGTGACAAGAGAAGGAACCCTTTCTGCTCTTCTCTCTTCTCAGGCGTCAGGCGTCACGCCTTCTTCCGCCGGAACTTGCCCGCCACCTTCTTCAGCCCCTTGCCTCGCAGCCACTCCCAAGCCTCCCGCGCCTCTTCCACGCGCAGGACGAAGAGCAGGACGGCGAAAGTGATGAACGCCGCCAGCGTCGGCACGGCGACGTGGATGAGCTTGCCCACCTCGTACATCACGGCCACCCGCCCCAGCCTCGGCCCCTTGGGCTCCCGCACGAAGGCCACGTTGTCGAGCCAGAAATCCACGCCCTCGGGCACGACGAACTCGATGGCGGCGAACTGGCCTTTGCGGAACAGGCGCTCTCCGGGCACTGTGAAGGCGGCCAGGGGCACCGAATACGTCCTCCTCTTGTCACTGGCCCGAACCTCGGCCTGCGCGGTCATCTGCACCCAGTCGGCGGGGTCTGTGGTCTTCAGGTCCGGGGCAAAAAGGTTCAACTCGATGCGGCAGGGCTTGTCGGCCCGGGCCTTGAACGTCACGCGGTCGCAACTGCCGATGCGGAGAAACTCGATGCCCGCGTGGGCGATGGTGCGGCGCGGCTCGGAGGCGGCCAGATGGAGCGCCATCTCCGGCTCGCCATTGCGTTCGCCCGTGTCGGCCAACTGAGCAGGCACGCCGTGCCCACGCACGCCTTTCTCGCGGCAGCGCCAGCCGCCAGGGCCGGCGTCCAGACGCTCTCCGACGCTCCACCGCCCCTCCGGGTCGCAGACCTGGAACGAGCTGATGGCGAGGGTGGAGCGCCGGCCCTCGACTCGCTCGACGGGCGTGGTGTCCCGCAGCCAGAGGGCTATCACGTCCCCCAGAGCTTTCCTCGGACACAGGTTCCCGAGGTCCATCGAGACGCGCCGCGGCGCGCCTGGCTGGATGACGAGCGGCTTGCTTGTGTAGGACAAGCCTTGGCGGGTCACGAGCTCAACGGTCAGCTCAGTGGGGTCGCTGGCAGCGAGTTCTGCGCGAATGACCGGAGCCTTGGAGAGGTCAAAGGCATCAAGGTCGCGCCGCAGCCCGGCCGTGCGGCGTGGGGAGCGGCGGTACTCTGCGACGATGGCCCTCGGGGCCGCCGCGTCCCGGGACGGTGGGATGCTGAAATCGTCCACATTGTCCGCCTCCCAGTCGCGCAGCTCCACGTTGAAGGTGTCTATCATCACCTCGCGGCGGCGATAGGGGTCGAGGGGGAGGAGGCGGCTGAGGGGACGATAGGTGAACTCGGCGGCGGCCAGGACCCCCAAGGTGGCAATCGCGGCCTTGGCCAGAAAGATGAGGGTCGGACGCCACGGGAGGATGCGCACGTGCAGCCGCATGACGAGCAGCAGGATGACGTTCTTGAATGCCCGAGCTGCGGCGTAAACGATGGCCACGACGATGAAGTAGCCGTAGCCGAGCCACTCGATGCCGACGAAGAGGAACAGGATGTGAAAGCCCGTGCCCAGGAAGCCGATGATGGTGGGCGCCCACATCCGCTGCATGGCGAAGAACGATTGCTGGATTGGGTTCTCGATGGCGAAGAAGGGCAACGCGAGAATGTAAAGCCCCAAGGCGTCGCCCGCACTCGTCAGGTGGTAATCCGTCCAGTTCCCGCGGTCGAACAGGAGCGCGATGATGGGCTGGCGCAGGACGATCATCAGGGCGGTGAGGGGGACGAAGAAGGCGATGATGACGCGAATGGTCTTGGTCATCACGTTGGCGAAGTCGCCCCAGAGCTTCGCGGCGGCCAGCTCGCTCAGGTGGGGCAGCAGGGCGATGCTCAGCGCCGCAATGACCAACGTGTTCGGCGCCTCGCCCACCTTCCGCGCGTACTTCAGGTCGGAGAAAACCCCCGTGCCCGTGAACGACGCGAAGAGGTTGGTCACGATGTCGCGGTACTTGGCGAACAGGATGCCGAAGAGGAGTGGCACGGCGAGCGAGGCGAACTTGGCCATCACGGTCTTCCGCCCCCGCGCCCGCCACCACAGGAGCAACAGGTAGGCCGCGACGACGACCACGAGCACCGCCTGCTGGAGGGCCAGCAGGCTGCCGCCGTTGGGCAGCCGCGGCCGCAGCAGCTCGCAGCCCCACAGCCCCGCGCCGAGAGCGACGGCGTGGGCGGCCACGATACCCAGCTCGATGGCGAATCGCCGCGCGCTCAGCCCCGGCAGCCCAGGGCGGTAGAACCGCAGCTTGGCGCGCAGCCCGACCAAGTGGGTGGCGAACATACCCCCCACGCTCACCACGAAGCCCACTGCCAAAACGTCGAGCAGCCGCGGGAGCGAGAGGGCGGCGAACGACGCGGCAAACAGCACCGCCGCCCACACGATCTTGTGCACCCCGTCGCCCGCGGCCGCGTAGCCGAAGATGTTGTAGGAGTTCAGCAACGCATAGGTCACCGTGGCCAGGCAGATGCCGAAGACGCCCGGCAGCATCCAGCGCATCAGGCGGGTGCTCAGCGCGACCTGTTGCTCGCTGAAGCCCATCGCGAAGAGGGCGACGATGCGTGGGGCGAAGACGAAGGCCGCCACCACCGCGGCCGCCAACACGAGCCCCGCGAGGTTCAGCACCGTGTTCGCAAAGCGCCAGGCCGCCTCCTCGCCCCGCTCCGCCAGCTCCTCCTTGAAGAGCGGCACCACGAGCGGAATCGCCACCTTCAGGCACAGGGTCTGGAGCAGGAACACCACCGTTTCGGTGACGAAGAAGTAGGCATCGGACTCCGGCCCCGAGCCGAAGAGCGAGCCGACGAGGAGGGTGACGATGAGGCCGCCGAACTTCCAGAAGAGCTGGAAGAAGATGATGACGAATGTGGCCCGCACGATGCGCTGTCCCACGCTCTCGCGCGGGGTTATGGGGCCGGGGAGGGACACGCTTCACCTCAAAGGTGGGGCGGCATACGCCACGGCCCGGGCGGCGCCACGCGCCGCCAGGGCCGCTGCATTATAGGGCGGGCTCATGAATGAGTCAAGAAACGCGCTCGGGGTCAGGGCCGCTTGGTGCGGGCATCCTTGGCCGCACGCTCCTTCTGCATCCTGGTGCCCAGATCGCGGAGGTCCACGAGGCCGCGCATCTCGGGCTCCACGCCCTTCAACGCGCTCGTCTCAAACACATAGAGGGCCTCGTTGCGGTCGTCTATCACGTAGATGATCTGCGACTTCGGCCGCGTCCCGACGAGGTTGCTGGCAACCAGGGCGAAGTTCCCTGCGCGGCCCTCACCGATGTCCTGGCTATACGACGGCCTCGGATACAGCAGGCCACCCACGATAATCCCCACGGCCGCCGCAAGCAGCAGCGAGCCCAACCAGAACTGCGTCTTGCCCGACATCGCGCCTTCTCCTTTCTCCCGACGCCGGCCGGCACCGCGGCCCGACGCGCACTCTCCACGAGCGCTTGCACCACAGGCCCCATCCGGCCTCCACGCGAAACAATACCCTGAACCGGCGGAAAAGTCAATAGGGCGTGGCCCTGACACGCCCCCAGTCTCCGGTCGTTCGGTCTGTCCAGCCCCCAAGGGGCGAACTACCATAGCCCAGGGCGAAGCGAAGCGAAGCCCTGGGAAGACTGGTCATTCCCTCCCGAAGGTTCCAATACCTTCGGGAGGGTAGGGCTTGGGCGCGGTGGCGGGGTGGGGCGTTACCCTGCCGAACGTATTGGAACGTTCGGGAGGGAGGTGGGGACAATCTCGCCCTTACAGGGCCGATTCCCTTACAACCCCATACCCAGGGCTTCGCTTCGCTCCGCCCTGGCCTATGATAGACCGCCCTTGCAGGGCTCCAAGCCACAAGACTAGCAAACTGCGGGCGTGTCAGGGCGTGGCCCGTTTGGCACATGCCTTGTTCGATAGTTACTCTGAGCGCGCGACCGACGCCAGGCTGGCACCGCGAAGAACCTCTCACGGGGCACCGCAACGCGACGCAAGCGGCCACCGCTACGCCACTCGGTCCCTGCCGGGGAATTCTTCGCTCCGTGCCCCTCCGCCCAGAATGACCGCCGGTGGCCGGCGGCGCGGGGCAGCGGATGTTGTCCTGTCTGAAAAGGACCGCGCCCAAATCAATAGCGGCGTCGCTGAGGGGGGGACTAGTGTGCGTGCCGGAAGGCCGCGGCAAGCCCGCTTGAAACCCGCTCGTGGCGCTGATAGAGTGGGGGCGGGAAGGGAAGAAAGCGTCTCACGCAGAGGAGCAGCGGCAGCAGAGAAGAGGGGAGCTTGGGTTGAAATCGCAAGTCGCAAATCGCAAGTCGCAAATGCCGCTTTGGGCCTCGCTCCTTGTCGCCGCCCTGAGCGCCATAGGCTGCCTCGCCGCTGCCGGAGCCGACGGTGGCCAGGCCGAGGCGCTCTTCGCGCCCGGCGCATCTGGCTGCGTGACCAGTTGGCTGGTCGCCGGGCCGTTCGGCTTCCTGCGCGACGCGCAGCTCGACGAGGACTTCCTGAGGGCCGTCGGCGGCGAGGCCGCGGTCCGCCCACGCGCGGGCGATGCCGCCGAGGCCGCTAAGCGGTTGGCGTGGCAGGCCGCGGCCTTCGCCGACCCGGTGCTGAACTTCAAGGACCGCTGTCTGCCGCTGGGGAAATCGGCCTTCTACCTCGCTGCCGTGCTCGTGGCCAGGCGCGACCTGGAGCTGACCCTGGGCCTCACCCACACCGGCCAGGCGCGAGCCTGGCTCGACGGCAAGCAGGTGATCCGCAGCGACAAGGACCCCTTCGGGCTCGGGCCTCGGAACGCCGAGCACGCCTTCGCACTGAAGGCCGGCCAGCGCGCCCACCTCCTCCTCAAGCTCGGCTCGGAGGGGCGCTACCTCCAGTTCATCGTGCGCCTTCGCGCCGGCATGGCCGCAGCGAAGGCCGACGACCTCACGATTGCCCTGCCGCTGAAGCCCGGGGCGAAGCCTGCCCCCGAAGCATTCGTGCTCGCGTCGCTGGGCGTGGGCACCGGCCGCGAGCGCTTCGTGGAGCCGGGGCAGAAGGCCGTCGTCACCTTCGGCGCCGAGGGGAGCTATCCCTTGTGCGACGGCCAGGTGGCCGCAGCCATAACGGTGCAGGACTCCAAGGGCAAGGCCGTCGCGGTCCTCAAGACGGCGCCGGCCAAGCTCGCCGACCTGGCCGCCGCGCCGGCCGAGCTGGCCTGGACGCCTCCCAGGGCGGCAGGCTCGCCCTTCTACAAGCTCGTCGCAGCCGTCACCTATGAGGGCCGCGAGCTGGGCACCGTCTCCAAGACCGTCTACTCGCCCAACGACATCGGGCAGTGGACCGCCGACCTCCACAAGCGCCTGCTCGCCGCCGCCACCGCCAGCAAGCTCGCCCGCGACGACTTCGCGTGCGTCATGCTCCGCATCGAGAAGGCCATCCTCCTCCAGCAGGGCGGCGACCTGCGCGCCGGCTCCCTCGACGACGTCTACCACGAGCTCGAGACCGCCAGCGAGTGGTTGACCCTAATCGAGGCCGGCAAGGGGCTCCCCCCCATCGGGCCAGGCTCCCACGAGCTCGCCTACCTCGCCGAGCAGGACGACTCGGCCCAGCCCTACTACCTCCACGTGCCCACCGCGGCCCGGGCGCCCGGCGCCGGCGACGGGTCGGCCAAGCCGCTCCCCGCCATCGTCTACCTCCACGGCTATGCCCCCTGGCTCGACAAGACCAACTGGCACGAGGTCTCGGCCGGCCTCCTGGAGCAGGCCGAGGCCCGCGGATACCTCGTCATCGTCCCATTCGCCCGCTCCAACACCGACTTCCAGAGCATCGGGGAGTGGGACACCCTGCACGTGCTCCGCCTCGCGGGCAAGAGGTTCAGCATTGACCCCGACCGCATCTTCCTCGTCGGCTACTCGATGGGCGGGAGCGGCGTCTACACCCTCGCCGCACACTACCCCGACCTGTGGGCCGGCGCCGTCGTCCTCTGCGGCCGCCCGCGCAACTACCTGTGGAAGGACCTCGACCCCGCGCGCGTCGAACCCTTCAAGCGCCACCTCCTCGACCTCGAATCCGGCCTCCCACACATCCAGAACTTCCTCCACCTGCCCTTCCTGGTCTTCCAGGGCACGAACGACGTGCTCGTCCAGCCCGAGCAGGCCTACAGCTTCGTCGAGGCGATGAAGGCCGGGGGCATGAAGGCGGAACTCGTCCGCCTCGAGGGCCAGAGCCACTGGATCGGCGACGAGACCTTCTCGACCCCCAAAGTGCTGGACTGGATGGACGCTCAGCGGCGCGTGGCCGCCCCGCGAGAGGTCCGCCTCAAGACCTACTCCCTCCGCTACAACCGCGCCTGGTGGCTGGCCATTGACGTCTTCGAGCGCTGGGGCGAGCCGGCCGAGGTCAGCGCCACGCTGCTGCCCGGCAACAAGCTCCAGCTCACCGCCCGCAACATCGCCGCCCTCACCCTGCGTCCGCCGAACGAGTTGGCCGACCCTAAGACCCCCCTCACGGCCACAATCAACGGCGCTCCGCAGAAGCTGGAGGCCGGCCCAGGCGGCGCCTTCGCCGTCACCATCGCCCCCAGGCAGGCCGGCGGCCCGCGCAAGACCCCAACCCTCTGCGGCCCCATCAAGGACGCCTTCAACCACCGCTTCGTCCTCGTCTACGGCACCGCTGGCGGCAAGGAGCCCGCCGAGCGCAACCGCACCCTCGCACGCAAAGTGCAGAAGGAGTGGTACGCCTTCGCCAAGGGCTTCCGAAACGTCGTCCCCGACACCAGCCTGACCGACGCCGAGATCGCCCGCTCCAACCTCATCCTCTTCGGCACGCCCAAGACCAATGCCGTGCTCGCCAGGATGGCCGGCAAGCTCCCCATCCGCTTCAGCGACGACGGCTATGAACTCCTCGGCAAGACCTACAAGGCCACCGAGACCACCGGCATCATGTTCATCTACCCCAACCCCCTGGCCCCCCAGCGCTACATCGTCGTCTACGACGGCGCCCACTACGGCGAGAAGCTCGGCGAGAACCACAAGTACGACCTCCTGCCCGACTTCATCATCTACAGCGACGAGCCGGACTACGACGACACCAACTGCTACCACGTGGCCGGCTTCTTCGATTGCGCCTGGCAGCTCGACCCGAAGCTCCTCTGGACCTCCGACGGGCGCCCCAAGCCTCGCCCCTCCGCCCCCGCCGCACCGCCACCTTACTGAATGGGCTAGAGCCTGGCCACAACATGGGAGATAGGCCACATCAGCGGCTCAATACCAGCGCAGCCCGCCACCCCACCGCAACTCCGAGCGCAGCCCACCGCCTCACTGTCATTCCGAGCGGAGCCCGCCGCTTGCGGCGGGCGAAGTCGAGGAATCTCTCAGGGGAGTAACCCGACGTAAGAAGGACACTCCCCTCACCCCATCCTCCTCCACCGAGAGGTGCTTTGACAAGCTCAGCGTGACAACGGGGGTGGCCGCGCGGCGCTGCCCGAGAAGGGCCACGCCCGAAGGCTCATGGGCCGTGGCTGTGCAGTTGCGCATAGCGCGGTCGATGGGTATGATTGGGGATTGCTGGGGCCGTGGCGTGTCAGAGGTGTTGGGGACATGTCAGTTCCTGAGGTGGGAACGGCGCATTGGGTCCGCGACACGATCGGGCCGCTCGGTGTGTGCGTGGCGCTGGCGGCGCTCGGCGTGGCCGTTCTCCATGGTGTGCTCGTGTGGTCCGCCGCGAGAGAGCCGTACATCGATCTCGGGCGGCGTAGCGCGGCCGCGACGGCGGATCGGGCCCCAGCGGGCGGAGAGGCGCCGCTCAGGTTTGCAGTGGCCGCGATGGTGAGTGCGGAGGCGACGTTTTCCACGTATCAGCAGCTTGTGCATCGGATTTGTCGGGATGTGGGACGCCGGCAGGCTTTCGTCTTGCGGCCATCATATGCGGAGGTTCGACGGGACATCGAGGAGGGCAACGTGGACCTGGCGCTGGTGTGCACGGGAACCTACGTGCATTCGTTGGACAGGCAAAGTGCACGGCTCCTCGTGCAGCCGGAGTTCGAGGCCGGCTTGGAGTACCGTTCGCTGCTGATCGTGCCGGCCGGGAGTTCGAGAAGCGGCTGGGAGGACTTGCGCGGGAGGGTCATGGCGTTCACGGACCGGGAGTCGAATACCGGTTGCCTGGTTCCGTGCAGCGCGTTGGCTGAGCGCGGCTACGATCCGAAGACGTTCTTCCGGCGGATTATCTTCACCGGGAGCCATGACCGGTCTATCCGCGCGGTGGCTCGCGAGGTCGTGGACGCCGCCTCGGTGGATGCTCTTGTGTGGGAGTCATGTCTGCGCCAGGATGCGACGCTGGCGCGGCATGTGAAGGTGATCTGGCGCAGTGAGGCCTTCGGCCCGCCCCCTGTTGTGGTGCCGCTGAAGCAGGATGAGGGGCTTGTGCGCTCGCTTAGGGAGGCATTTGTGGCGCTGGACAGGGACGCGGAGGGCCGCGCCATCCTTGCCGGTCTGGGCATTCGGCGCTTCGTCCCGGCGCGGCCCGAAGACTACCGCACGGCGGCGGAGCTGTTCCAACGCATGCAAGATCGTGGAGGCGTGCAGTGGCCGTGAGTCGGTGGACTCTCGCGCAGCTCGTGGGCTGGGGAGGCGGCCTTGCGCTCGTGGCCCTCTTTGTGCCGGTTGGGCTCTACCTGGCGCGCGAAGCAACGCACTCGGAGGAACAACGGCTGGCCGACTGGGGCCTGAGCTTGGGGAGGACGCTCGCTGGGCAGATCACCGACGCGGTGCTCCTGGGAGATCGGCTGGGGCTGCACGACTCGCTGGCCAAGGCCGCGCGGGGGGCAGTGCAAGTGCGCTACATCGCGGTGGCGGATGCCCGAGGGGATGTCGTCGCCCACACCTTTGAGGGCGGCTTCCCGCTCGCCTTGGCTGAGCGGTGGCGGGCGGGCGGGGGCGGCGAGTTCCGCTTCCGAGTGGCAGAGGGCCCGTGGCTGGATGTATCGGTGCCGCTTCTTTGGGGGCAGGCGGGCACGCTGCACGTCGGGCTCTCCCGCGCCGAGGTGGTGCGGGCAAGGGTCCGGGCAACGTGGGCAGCGGGGGCCGCTTTGTTCCTGGCCTTGGGGATGGCCCTGGTAGGGGCGCGGGTGGTGGCGTCACGCGTCAGCCTGCCGCTGAGGCGCTTGGAGGCCGTGGTGTCGCGGTATCCGGGTGATCGGGACTGGGAGCAGGCGCGGCGCGTCGGCGGCACGCGCGAGGTTGTTGCGCTCGCCGACAGGATTGCGGCCATGGGGCAACGCCTCCAGGAGCTGGAGGCTGAGCAGGCGGCAACGCGGGAGCGGATGGTCCACGCCGAGCGGCTGGCGGCCCTCGGCGAGTTGGCGGCCGGGCTGGCGCACGAGATTCACAACCCGCTCGACGGGATGCTGGAGTGCCTGCGATACCTGGAAGCCGACCCTGCGAAGAGCGCGAGAGGGGAGAAGTATTACCCGATGATGCGGGACGGGCTCCAGCGCATCGCGCGCGTGATGCAGGGGATGCTTGCGCTCGCCAAGTGGGGTCAGACGGTGGTGGTGGGAACATGCCTCGTGCGCGAGGTCATGGAGGCGCTGGAGCTGCTGGTCAGGGCCCAGTTGAAGGGCCGTCGGGTGGCGCTGAGCTGGCGGGCCGCCGGCGAGTGCTCGTGCGTGGCTGACCGCGATGGGCTCGGCCAGGCCGTGCTGAACCTTGTTCTCAACGCGGCGGATGCCGTGGAGGGCCGACCGGACCCCGCGGTCCGGGTGGAAGCCACCTGTGACGCTCGGTGGGTCTACGTGACCTGCGAGGACAATGGCCCCGGTGTGCCCGAGGACGTGCGGGACAAGGTGTTCGTCCCGTTCTTCTCCACGAAGCCGCGCGGGAAGGGGACGGGTCTGGGCTTGAGCGTGTCGCGGCAGATCATCCGGGCGTGCGGCGGGGAGATCGAGCTGAGTCCCGAGCCTTCTTCTCTGGGGGGTGCGCGATTCACGATTCGCTTGCCAAAGGTCGCGTGTGCGGAGGCCGCAGATGGCAGTGTCGCGTGCGCGGGTTCTCATTGTTGACGACGAGCCGATCAAGCGCTCGATCCTGGCCGAGGAATTGCCCGGCGCCGGCTACGCCGTGGAAACAGCGTCCAATCCGCTCGAGGCCGCGCCGCTGCTCGCGCGAGGCGCCTTCGACGTTGTGCTGACCGATCTCCGCATGCCGGGGCAGGACGGCTTGTCGTTCCTGCGCCAGCTTCGGCAGCAGCGGCCGGACCAGGCCGTGATCGTAATGACGGCTTACGGCACGGTGGACACAGCCGTCGAGGCGATGAAGCTGGGGGCCTTCGACTACATCCAGAAGCCGTTCTCGACGGAGGAACTGCTCCTGAAGCTCGACCGCATCCTGAGCTATCAGGGTCTGCGGCGCGAGAACGAGGCGCTGCGGGAGGCCCTCGGATGCCGGGGGATGGAGACGCGGCTCGTCGGGCGCTCCGAGGCGATCCGCCAGGTGCTCGCCCGCGTCCACGCCGTGGCCGGCACCGACAGCACGGTGCTCATCACTGGCGAGACCGGCACGGGGAAGGAGCTGGTGGCTAGGGTGATCCACGAGACGTCGCACCGCTCCGCTGGGCCGCTGATGGCGGTGTCGTGCGCCGCGCTGCCGCGTGAGCTCGTGGAGGCCGAGCTCTTCGGCCACGAGGCCGGGGCATTCACTGGGGCGACCAAGCGACGCCTGGGCCGCTTCGAGCTGGCCGATGGCGGCACCCTGCTGCTGGACGACGTGGACGACATCCCGCTGGCGGTCCAGCCCAAGCTCCTGCGGGCCATCCAGGAGCGGCGCTTCGAGCGCGTCGGCGGCGAGGAAGCGGTGCGCGTCAACATCCGCGTCATCGCCACAACCAAGCGGTCGCTGCGGGCACTGGTCGCCACAGGCGGGTTCCGCGAGGACCTCTACTATCGGCTCAACGTCGTGCCGCTCGAGCTGCCGCCGCTGCGCGAACGCGGTGAGGACATCGCGCTGCTCGCCGAGCACTTCCTGGCGCGCGCCGCCCTGCGCCTGAACCGCGATGCGCCACGCCTCACGCCAGGCGCCCTGGCCAGGCTGAGGGACTATCCGTGGCCGGGAAACGTCCGCGAACTCGAAAACTACATCGAGCGACTCGTCGCGACGAACCAGCGGCCGGAGTTGGACGCAACCGAGCTGCCCGAACTCGCCACGGCAGAAGGGGCGGAGGGCCTCGTGTCCCTGGCATTGGGCGACAGAAATGCGGTTGTCCTGGCGGATGTGGTCGCCGAGGTGGAGAAGCGCCTCATCTGCTGGGCGCTCGAACGCTCCAGCGGCTCCCTTTCCCGGGCCGCTGCAATGCTCGGCGTGCCGCGGTCCACCCTCCAGTACAAGGTCGCCAGGCTCGACTGCTCGCAGCCGCCGGCGTGAAGCGGCGTCCTCCCCCTGCCGGATTTCCGGCGCACCCCGACGAGAAACCGTCAGCCGCCACAAGTCCCATAGCCTGCGGCACTTGAGCCGGCCAGCGGGTCGGGGGCCGCACCCGGGCGCGCCCGGAACCGGTCCCCCATCGTCCTGTGCGAGAGGCCAAGCATTATCCTAACCAACGCCCGCGTAGCCACTTACGCCGCTTGAGCGCGCTGGGCACAATTATTGCTATCGCAAGACATGCTCAGAGTGGGCCTGATGATGCACAGAGCAGGCCGCGCGAGCCTCACTGGCAGCGCGGGGGGAGGAAAAGCCCGGGCGCCAACAGGTCTAGCGACAGGCCAGGCTTCGCCCGCCCGGGATATAGTTCGGCTTCGGCCAATGGCTGTTGGAGGAACTGTCCCAATGAGCATGACCCGTCGCGAGGCCGTCAAGGCCGGCGCACTCGTTGGTGCGGGTGTAGCCGCGTCGGTGGCCGCCGTTCTCAAAGACCGCTTGGGGCCGCCGCCGGCCGACCCGCTCGGGGAGGAGACGCGCCGGCAGCTCAGCGCCCTGAAGCACGTGCCGCCCAAGACTGACGAGGACCTCCTCGTGCGGATGCAACGAGAGCTGGTGCAGGCCATGGCCAAGCCCGTCGAGCAGCGGCGGTGGACCATGGTGATTGACATTCGCAAGTGCGTGGGCTGCCACGCCTGCACGATCGGCTGCATCGCCGAGAACAAGCTCCCGCCGGGGGTCGTTTATCGCCCGGTAGTAACCGAGGAATCGGGGACCTTCCCGAACGTGCGCCTGCGCTTCCTGCCCCGGCCCTGCATGCAGTGCGACAAGCCGCCCTGCGTGCCCGTGTGCCCGGTGAAGGCCACGTGGAAGCGCCCCGACGGGGTCGTGGTGGTGAACTACGACAAGTGCATCGGCTGCCGCTACTGCCTCACGGCCTGCCCCTACGGCGCCCGCACAAGCGACTTTGGGGAGTACTACACCGACAGTGCCGCCCAGGGCGCGCCGGCGGGCCCCGAGCGCCCGGCCCTCGGCTCGCGCGCACCCTGGGAGGAGCAGCCGAGCCACGAGTACGCCAAGAGCTGGGACCGCGCACGCCACGGCTCGCCCGTAGGCAACGCCCGGAAGTGTCACTTCTGTCTCCATCGCCTCGAGGTGGGCCAGCTCCCCATGTGCGTGACTACCTGCATCGGGCGCGCGACCTACTTCGGCGACCCCAACGACCCCAGGGCCCTGGTCACCGAGCTGATCGCGCGGCACAACGTCCAGGTGCTCCTGCCACACAAGAACACCGAGCCGCGCGTGTTCTACATCGTCTGAGAGCGTCAATCCAGGAGGCGTTATGAGCGAAAGCACTTCCCGCGTGGAGCTTGCGGAGCCCCGCGCGCCCGGGTGGCCCGAGGTGCGCGTGGGCTGGTGGCGGACCCTGCTCTGGGTCCTCTGGGCGGCGTTCGCGGCGGCCGGCGTGATAGGCGTGGCCCAGCGGTTCCTCTATGGCCATCTGCCCGCAGGCTACGGTTCCTACGTGCCGTGGGGCCTTTGGGTCGGCCTGTACTTCCACGGCGTGGGCATCGCGGGCGGGGTCTTTGTGCTGGCGGGGCTGGGCTACATTTTCGCGTTGCCCGGCTTCCGCCAACCCGCTGTGCTGCGGGTCGCCATCGTGCTCGCGCTCGCAGCCATCCTGCCCGCGTTCCTGGGCATCTGGCTGGACCTCGGGCGGATGGAGCGGGCGGCCACCATCTTTCTGTCGCCCAACTTCACGAGCATGATGGCGTTCAACGCCTGGCTCTACAACGGGTTCATCGTCGTCTCCGCCCTCTGCTGGCTCCTGAGCTTCCGACCGCGTTCGACCTGGCTCAAGCCCCTGCTGTGCCTCGGCGCGTTCCTCTCCGCCATCATCCCCAGCCAGAGCGGCTCGTTCTTCGGGGTGGTGGACGCGAAGGCCTACTGGCACTCGGCTCTCCTGCCCGTGCTCTTCGTGACCTCGGCGCTGACGGCAGGGTCGGCCGTGCTCCTGGCGGTCCGCATGATGATGGGGCCAGGCCCCATGTCGGCCGATGAGCACGCCATCGCCGTCCGCCGCCTGCGGGTGGTGACGCTGGGGGCGCTCGTGGCCTACTTCTTCCTCGAGTTCGCCGAGTTCTCCGTCGCCCTCTGGAACCCCCACGGCCATGACCGAGCCTTCGACCTCGTCCTCTTCGGCCCCTACTGGTGGCTGTTCTGGATCGTCCACGTGTTTCTCGGCGGCCTGGTGCCGCTGGTGATGCTCCTCCAGCGGGGCTGGCGGCGCTGGATGGTGGGGGCGCTGCTCGTGGCGGTGACCTTCGTCAGCGTGCGGCTCAATGTCTTGATTCCAGGCCAGGCGGTGGGCGAGATCCGCGGCCTCCAGGAGGCCTTTCAGCACCCGCGGCTGACCTACGTCTACCACGCCACGCCCATGGAGTACCTCGTGGGCTTCCTCATGCTGGCCACGGGCATGACGATCTTCTATCTGGGCTGCCGCATCAGCGAGCGGCTGGCTGAGCGTATACAACAGACCTCGTGAGGGCAACCATGAGCAAGAGGGATCGCAGACCCGCGGGCATGTCGCGGCGGGGGTTTCTGGCTGGCGGCGCGATGCTGGGGCTGGGAGCAGTGGACTCGGCGCCTGCGCGAGGCGGCGGCGAGCGGAGCGCGCTGCTGCTGAGCGGGCGCCCCGACGCGCCCTACGACCTGGCGCGGCCCGAGAACATTCTCTACTCGTCGTGCCTCCAGTGCAACACGGGCTGTGGCATCAAGTGCAAGCTCCAGGGCGGCGTGCTGACGAAGATCGACGGCAACCCGTATAGTCCGTGGACGCTACTGCCCCACCTGGCTTTCGCTACCCCCCTCGACGAAGCCGCGCCAGTGGACGGGGCCATCTGTCCCAAAGGCCAGGCCGGCCTCCAGAGCGCCTACGACCCCTATCGCATCCGCAAGGTGCTCAAGCGGGCCGGCCGCCGCGGCGAGAACAAGTGGACTACCATCCCCTTCGCGCAGGCCATCCGCGAAATCTGCGAGGGCGGCAAGCTCTTCGCCCATGTGCCGGGCGAAGAGACCCGCCTTGTCCCCGGCCTCCGCGAGCTGGTTGCGCTGCGTGACCCGGCCGCCTCGGCGGCCATGGCCAGCGACGTGGCCGCGATCCTCGGGGCGAAGGACAAGGAGGAGCAGAAGGCCCTGGTGGAGAAGTTCAAGGCGACCCACGCCGCCCACCTGGACAAGCTGATTGACCCCGACCACCCCGACCTAGGCCCGAAGAACAATCAGATCGTCGTCGCCTGGGGCCGGCTCAAGAGCGGGCGCGCCGAGCTCTACCGGCGCTTCGCCGCCGCCCTCGGCACCACGAACGCCCACGGCCACACCACCGTGTGCCAGGGCTCGCTCTACTTCACCTGCAAGGCGATCAGCGAGCAGTACGAGGGCGGCAAGTTCACCGGCGGCCAGAAGTTCTACTGGCAGGCCGACACCGAGAACAGCCGTTTCATCCTCTTCGTGGGCGCCAACCTCTTCGAGGCCAACTACGGGCCGCCCAACCGCTCCGTGCGCCTCACCGCCAACCTCGTCAGCGGCCGCACCAAGATCGCCGTCGCAGACCCCCGCTTCTCAAAACTGGCCAGCAAGGCCTGGAAGTGGCTGCCCGTGCGCCCAGGCACCGATGCCGCGCTGGCCATGGGCGTCATCCTCTGGATGCTGGAGAACAAGCGCTACGACGCGAAGTTCCTCGCCTGCGCCAACAAGGCGGCCGCCGCCGAGGCGGGCGAGACGAGCTGGTGCAACGCCACCTGGCTGGTCAGAGTGAAGAAAGGTCAGCCGGGCGCGTTCGTCCGCGCCGCCGACATCGGCCTCGCTAAGCCCGAAACGCGCAAGAAGGCCGATGGCAAGGAATACGTCGAAAAGTTCTTCGTCGCCATGGCCGGCGGCAGGCTCATCCCGCTGGACCCCAACGACAGCACCACGCCCGTTCGCGGCGACCTCTTCGTGGATACGACCCTGGAGGACGGCACGGCGGTCAAGAGCGGCCTCCAGATCGTCCTCGAGGCGGCGCGCGAGCACACGGTCGCCGAGTGGGCAGAGATCGCCGGCGTCGCGGCAGACGACCTCATCGCCGTCGCCCGCGAACTAACGAGCCACGGAAAGCAGGCGGCGGTAGACGTCCACCGCGGCCCCGCCCAGCACACCAATGGCTTCTACAACGTCCTGGCCTGGATGACGGTCAACATGCTGCTGGGCAACTTCGATGCCAGGGGGGGCATGGTCAAAGCCAGCACCTACGACATCATGGGCAAGGGCAAGCGCTTCGACCTCAAGCCCCACCCCGGCGCCTTCGGCGGCTTCGGCATCAGCTCCATCCGCCACAACTTGCCCTACGAGAAATCCACCCTCTTCGCCGGCTACCCCGCGCGCCGCAACTGGTGGCCCCTCTCAAGCGACGTCTACGAGGAGATCATCCCCTCCATCGGCGACGCCTACCCGTACCCGGTGAAGGCGCTCTTCCTCTACATGGGCGCCCCCACCTACTCCCTGCCGGCCGGCCACACCAACATCGAGACCCTCTGCGACACCGACAAGCTGCCCCTCTTCGTCGCCAACGACATCCTCATCGGCAGCACCTCGATGTATGCCGACTACATCTTCCCCGACCTCTCCTACCTCGAGCGCTGGGAGTTCCAGGGCAGCCACCCCTGCGTGCCCAACAAGGTCCAACCCGTCCGTCAGCCGGTCATCGCCCCGGTGCCGGAGGACTGCGTTGTCTTCGGTCAGAGGATGCCTCTGTCCCTCGAAGCCATGCTCCTCGGACTCGCCGAGCACCTCGGCCTCCCAGGGTTTGGCCAGGGGGCGTTCGGCCCCGGCAAGGACCTCAAGCACCCCGACGACTTCTACCTCCGGTGTGTGGGGAACCTTGCATTCGGAGAGGCGCCCGACGGCTCAGATGCCGTCCCCGCTGCCGACGCACGTGAACTCGAGGTCTTTCGTGCCGCCAGGCGCCACCTGCCGCCCACGGTCTTCGACGAGGCGCGCTGGAAGGCCATTGTAGGCGAGGACCTCTGGCCAAAGGTGGTCTACGTCCTCAATCGCGGCGGGCGCTTTGAGGACCACGAGAAGGGCTACCGGGGCGACCGTCTCGCCCACCCCTACGGCGCGCTCCTGAACCTCTACCAGGAGAAGACCGCCTCCACGATTCACGCCGGCACAGGCAAGCACTACCCCGGCCACGCCTGCTACGTGCCCGTGGCCGACTTCGCTGGCCAGGCGCCCACCAGGCTGGCCGAGGGCTACGGCCTCACGCTTATCACCCATCGCGTCGTCAGCCAGACGAAGAGCCGCACGATCGGCAACAACTGGCTCACGCCGCTCATGCCCGACAACGGCATCCTCGTCCACCCCGCCGACGCGCGGCGTCTCGGCCTGCGGGCCGGGCAACGGGTCAGGGTCGTCAGCGCCACGAACGCCGCCGGCCAGTGGGAGCTTGGCGTCGGCCAGCGCAGGCCCATGGTCGGCACCGTTGTCCTCACCGAGGGCATTCGGCCGGGGGTCGTGAGCTTCGCCCTCGGCTTCGGCCATTGGGCCACCGGCGCGGGCGACGTGGTGATTGACGGCCACGTCATTCGCGGCGAGCCGCGGCGCGCCCGAGGGGTCCACGCCAACGCCGCCATGTGGACCGACCCCACCATCAAGAACACGTGCATGTTCGACCCCGTCGGCGGCAGCGTAAGCTTCTACGACACGCGCGTGAACCTCGAGCCGGTGTCCTGACGTCCGGCGGAGCCCCCGCCACGTGAGGCCCCGCCCCGACGCCTGCCGTCGCCCGTCAGAAGGGAGAGGAGACTGAGCATGGCCTATGTGATGATTGTGGACGACGACGAGGACTTTGCCCTTGCCGTCGCGACTGTCCTCCGCGAAGCGGGCCACGAGGTCCGGCTCGAGCTCGACACCTCCAGCGCGGTGCAAAGCATGGAGCTGCGGCAGCCGGAGCTCGCGATCCTCGATGTCATGTTCCCCGACAACAGCTCGGCCGGCTTCGAGCTGGCGCGCACCATGCGACTCCACAACGAGCGACTCAGGGGCATTCCCATCCTATTCCTCACCGCTGTGAATCAGCGCTTCCCCCTCGGTTTCAGCGCCCGCGACGTTGACGACACCTGGCTCCCAGCCGATGACTTCCTGGAGAAGCCCGTGAGCCTCGAGCTGCTGCGCACCAGGGTGGAGGCACTGCTTCGCAACAAGGCATCAGCGTCGAAGGAGCCCCGCTCATGATCACCCCGTGTGATGCGGTCCGACTCATCCTGAAGCATGCGCGCCCCCTGGGCGCCAGGCGCGTGGGCCTCACAGACGCCCTCGGCCACTGCCTCGCCGAAGACGTGCGCGCCGACCGCGATCTGCCGCCGGCCGACCGCTCGGCCATGGACGGCTATGCGGTTCGCTGCGCCGACCTCGCGAAACTGCCGTGCGACCTTCGCCTGAAGGGCGAGGTCGCGGCAGGCAGCCCTGCCCGACCGCGGGTCACCCCCGGCTCCTGCGTGCGAGTCCTCACGGGCGCAAACGTGCCCCCCGGCGCCGATGCCGTGGTCATGGTGGAGCAAACCGCGGCTCGGAACGGACACGTGACGTTTCACGGGCGGCCTAGCCCTGGCGCCAACATCCTGCGGCAAGGGGAGGACGCCCGCAAGGGCGCCACACTGCTGCGCAAAGGCACTCTCCTCGGCCCCATCCAGATCGGCACGTGCGCCGCCGTCGGCAAGGCCCGAGTGCTTGTCCGCCGACGCCCTAGGGTTGCCGTCCTGTGCACAGGCGAAGAGCTCCGTGCCCCGGAAGCGTCGGTGCGCGCACACGAGGTTCGCAACTCCAATGGCCCGATGCTGTGCGCCGCCCTGGAGGCGTGGGGGTACCCCAACGCCACGTGCGTCACGGTGCCCGATGATGCGGCCCTGCTCACAGGTGCCCTTCGCGGCCATCTCGCCCGCCACGACGTGGTGCTGCTCACGGGCGGTGTGTCTGTGGGCAACTACGACTTCGTGCGGAAAGCCGTGGACCGCATCGGGGCGACGGTTCGATTCCACGGCGTGGCCATGAAGCCGGGCAAGCCTTGCCTCTACGCCACAACACGGAAAGGGAAGCAGATCTTTGGCCTGCCGGGGAACCCCTTGAGCGCCATGAACGGCTTCCACGAGTTTGCCCTGGTCGCCCTCCGACGCCTCAGCGGACTGCCCCCAGGCGAATGCCAGCCAAGCCTTCGGGTGGCTCTCGCGTCCCCTATCACCTCCCCAGGCGGCCGCGTGCGCTATCTCCTGGCGCGCCTTGCGTGGGGGGACGACGGCGTCCGAGCGGAGCCGGTTCCGACCCACAGCTCAGCCGATCTAGTTGCCGGGGGGAGAGCTGACGGGGCGCTCGTCGTCCCCGCCGATGCCCGCGAGATGGCGGCAGGCTCGCTCGCCGAGTTCCGTCCCTGGCGGCCCTGGCGCTGATGCTGACGCCGGTCAAGCCCGAGAGCTCACCCGCGACTCTAAGATGGCGTCTCCGCTGGATTCCAGCGTCTCGCGGCCCAACTTGGCGCGTGCCTCCATCAGCCCTCAAACGAGTCGGACGAGTGCCACCACGCCGTCGAGGAGGCATTTGCTATGTCCATAAGTTCTGGGAGTCAAATGGGATGTGGGGAGGTGAGAAAGCTGTGTACCCCACCTCCCGAACGTTCCAATACGTTCGGGAGGGTAACGCCCCACCCCGCTGCCGCGCCTTCACCCCTACACCCTCCCGAAGGTATTGGAACCTTCGGGAGGGAATGGCCAAGTTCCCCCCTCGCTCCAGACACGCTCTAGCGCAGACAACGCAAATGCCTCGTCGAGCGCCTTCTCTACCCCGGCGCGCTTCTCCTCCTCCTACGCTTAGATGACCGTGAGCTTCGAGCGCGTGGCGCACGTGCCGGCGCGGCGCATGCAATCTGCCCTCCGCCACGGCTCCCGCGCTGCTCGCGGCTGCACCGTGCTGCTTTGGCCCCGCTGCAAGTGGTTCCGCGACCACACATGCACGCCCCACCATCGCCGTCGAGGAAAGGATGGCGATAGGCGCAGCCGCAGGGGCTTCCCACAATCGTCGTCCTCCTCCGCGTCCTCGCGCTCGTTGTTGTCGGTTCTTCTTGGGGGTGCCCCTCCCGGGCCGAGCGGCCCCCCCTTTGTCATGCTGAGCTTGTCGAAGCACCTTTCAGGGGAGGGGGCTGGGGTGAGAGGAGTGTCCTTCTTACATCGGTTTGCTCCCCTGAAAGGTTCCTCGACTTCGCCAGCCGCGAGCAGCGGGCTGCGCTCGGAATGACAGGGGTGGGCCGCGCGGGGTCCGCTTGGGGCCATGCCGCTGACCATTTCGGCCTCGCTGCTTCCCACAGGCGGTCAGGTCCACGCGCCGCCGGCGGCCGAGGAAGCGGTCGGGCGCGATGGCGTGGTTGAGGGCGATTCGGTGGCCGGGGCGCTCTTGTGCGGCGCTGGCGGCGGGGGCGGCTCAGTACTCGAAGCGCTTGTCCTTGGGCTT
>Ga0101944_10001787_pt1 | contig 40581 bp, 39 predicted proteins | sample DewCreD2012metaG_FD_75245 | JGI IMG/M metagenome (GOLD analysis project Ga0101944, IMG submission 75245) | Hot spring sediment bacterial and archeal communities from British Columbia, Canada, to study Microbial Dark Matter (Phase II) - Dewar... ... | reverse complement strand
CCGCTGTACCTCCGGCCCGGTTTTGCTCCGTCGCGGCCGGCCGCGATCGTTGTCGTCTTCCACGGGCACGGAACGATCCTGCGCCGCGACGTGTTGAACCGCCAGCGGGTGCCGACGCAGATCGCGGCATCGGGAAGCAACACGGTTTTGGTCGCGCCGCAATTCGCCGTCAACGCGCCGGATTCCAGTGCGGGCAAATTCTGGCAGCCCGGCGGTTTTGCTCGATTTTTGCGAGAGGCGGAGCTGCGGCTCGCAGCGCTGCACGGCAATCCGCAGGCGGCGCAGGCCTTTGCCAAAATGCCGGTCGTGCTCGTGGCCTACAGCGGCGGCTATCTCGCCACCGCCTGGAGCCTGAAGGTCGGCGGGGCGCAAGAGCGCGTGCGCGGCGTGATTCTCCTCGATGCGCTGTACGGAGAGCTCGACACATTCGCGGAATGGATCGCCAAAAACAGAAACAATTTCTTCATCAGCGCCTATACCAGCTCCACGCAGCGAAAGAACGCGGCATTGATGGCATTGCTCAACGAACGGCAGATCCGCCACGAAACGCGGCTGCGGCCGGGTTCCTGGCCACAGGGGGTGACGTTTCTGGCCGCTCCGTCCGCCAACCACTGGAATTTCGTGACACGGGGCTGGGTCGATGAACCGATCCGGTATCTCTTGAGCCGGCTTGAGGACTATCGACGCTGAGCCCCAAGCCGGGGCAAGCCCCAGCTGTGGATGGGCGCCGCCGCAATACGAAAAGGCAAGCGTTGCCAATGGCAACGCCCCGATGTGCCTTTACAAAGACACCCAGAGACAACTTGATGCACCCACGAACTTTTCAGTTGCCTGCGCGGCGAAATACCGTTTGGCTTTCATTGCCGGTACGTCTGTCTTTCTTCCCCGAACTTCTACGCAAGCCGTCGAATGAAAACCTTTCGCTTCATCCTTATCTTTTTTGCAGCCGCCGTGCTAGCGACTGCGGCCCGCGCCCAAAGCGCCTCAGTCGCCAGCGCCGACGACACGGCGCGTTTGCTTGCGGGCCTCCCGCTTCCGCCGCAGTCGCCGCTCCATGAATTGTCGCAGGATCCACACATCAGACAGCAGGCCGCTCTGCTCGACGCGGCATTCGAACGGGCCGAGAACACCCAGCTGGCAAAAGTCCGCGCCTGGTCCGCGGCCCATCTCGCCGCGCCAAGTCCGGTCATGTTCTACATGTTCGGCGGGCCGGACTTCTTGTATGCGGATGCATTCTTCCCGCACGCCAAAATCTATGTGCTCAGCGGCCTCGAACCGGTGGGCCCGATTCCGGACCTGACGAAAATGCTACGGCCGGCCGTGGCGCAGGCGCTGCGCAGCATCCAGGTATCGCTGCGGACGGTGCTGCGGGTCAGCTATTTCATCACCGCGCAGATGAGCCAGGATTTGAACGCCGGTCCGGTTAGCGGCACGTTGCCGATTCTGTACGTGTTCCTGGCGCGCACCGGCAAGGTGATCCACGGCGTTACTCTCGTCCACCTCGATGAGCAGGGAGAGCTTAAGCCCGGCGACGGCGCGCAGGCACGCAGCCCCGCGCGCGGGGTCGAAATCGTGTTCTCGGGCAAGGACGGCGCGCAGCGCAAGCTTTACTACTTCAGCACCAATCTCGCCGATCAGGGCAACAAACCGATCGCGTTGTTGCAGTTCGCAAAATCGCTCGGCCAGGGCGACAGTTTCGTCAAGAGCGCATCCTACTTGATGCACAACGCCTACTTCTCGCAGGTGCGGAATTTCCTGCTGGAAAACAGCCGGGTCATACTGCAGGACGATTCCGGAATCCCGATCCGGCTGTTCGATGCCGCGAAGTGGGAATTCCGGCCCTATGGCCGCTATGTGCAGCCGATTCCCATCTTCGAGGGCATGTATCAGTCAAAATTGGCCGAGCTGTATCAGAAAAGCCCGCCGCGGCCTATCGATTTCGGGGTCGGCTATCGCTGGTATCCCAACGAATCGAATCTGCTTCTGGCAATCAGGCAGCCGGCGGATGTGACCGCCGCCACGGCGAAACCGCCGACGCCGACAACGCCGACACCGACAACGCCGACAACGGAGCAAACGGCGACGGTCACGCCCGCGCCGGCACCGCGGGACGCCACGCGCTCCTCGTATCCTGCCGAGCAACGGCGGGCGTATCAGCCGCCGCCGCTTCCGCCGGGCGCCCTGCGCGACGAGCACCCCGCCGCCTACGCGCCGGAGCGCCAGGCTGCACGGCCACCGCAGCCGCCGCCGCGCCCACGCTATGACTACGACCCGCAAGAGCCCTACGAATTCCATCGCGGGCCGCCGCCCCCGCCGCCGTTTCCGTTTTTTCCGTTCTTTTTCCTGCTGCCGCTCACACCGCCTTCGCCGCCGTGATTTGCGGCTACGCCAGCAGCCGATTGCATAGGCAAACCGAAGAGGACGAGACCGGCTGACGTTCGATTTTCAACCGCCACGCATCAGGGATCAGAGGCCATGCGCGGGATTTGCCTGTACAAACCGAACATGTTTGCCGCTTTGGTCGGCGCCGCGATCATCTGCATTGCGGCACGGGACGCATCCGGCGCCGCGCCGCCTGCCAGCACGGCCGGTGCGGATCCCAACGCCAGCTGCCGCATCCCCTTCGAGAAGCTGAAAGACCCGAGGACAGGCGAATTCTTCCCGCTGGCGGCCGCGTTCAACGACAACCACAAACTCGCCGAACACCTGCGCGGCCGCTATATCGTCGCCGACCTCAATACGACCGACGCCGAGGGCTATTGCCGCGGGGTGCGGGAATATTTTTCGGTACCGGAGGATTTGAGCGACTTTGTCCGGCTCCGGGCCATCGCCGCAGCACGCAACACGAGCGTGATATCGCTTGCGAACGACAGCAGCGCGTCATTGGCCGCCGGCGCGCAGGACCGTACGGACCCGGCCGCGCTCCTGCTCGATCGCGTCCAGCGCCTTCCAGTCGGCCCAGCCCACCACGCGCACCCCGCGGCCGGCAAGGAGCGCGGGGATCGCCGCCGGGTCGCGCTCCGGGGCGGCCGGCAGCGCGCCGGCGCGCAGGTCGGCGAGCAGCGCCTCGGCCGACTCCACGGCGTCGGGCTTGTTGGTCCCGATCACCCCGCTCGGCCCGCGCTTGATCCACCCCACGCAGTAGTGGCCGGCGAGCCGTGCGCCACCCGGGGCCGCGAGCACGCGGCCACCCTCGTGCGGGATCGTGCCGCGCCGCTCGTCGAACGGCACCCCGGGGACCGCCACGCCCCGGTACCCCACGGAGCGGAAGACGAGCCCGGCCGGGATCGTCCCCGCCTCGCCCGCGGGCTCGGCCTTCACGTCGGTGCCGGCCGGCACGAGCCGGTTGCGGCCGAGTCGCACCCGCTCGACGGAGGCGTGCCCCTCGAGCGCGAGGGGCGAGACGCAGAAGCGGATGACGATCCGCCGCGACTTCCCCGACGGCCGCCGCGCCGCGAACTCCCGCAGCACCTCGAGGTTCTTCTCGGCGGTGCGGTCCTCCGCCGCCGCGAGCAGCGCCTCGGTGTGCGGGTCGAGCACCAGCTCGGCCGGGTCCACGATCACGTCGGCGTCGGCGAGCTCGCCGAGCTCCTTGATCTCGGGGGTCGTGAAGGCGGCCTGCGCCGGCCCGCGCCGGCCCAGCAGGTGGATCGTGCGCACGCGCGAGCGCCGCAGCGCCTCGAGCGCGTGGGTGGCGATGTCGGTGCCCGCGAGCTCGTCCGGCGTCTTCGCCAGCACGCGCGTGACGTCCATCGCCACGTTGCCCACGCCTACCACGGCGACCGAGTCCTGGCCCAGGTCGAAGGTCAGGTCCCGGTAGTCCGGGTGGCCGTTGTACCAGCCGACGAACTCGGTGGCGGCGTGGCTCCCCGGCAGCTCCTCGCCCGGCACGCCGAGCGCGCGGTCGGCCTGCGCGCCGACGGCCCAGATGACGGCGTCGTAGTGGCGCGCGAGCTCGGCGACGCCGAGGTCCCTCCCCACCGTCACGTGGCCGAGGAAGCGGAACCGCGGGTGCCCCGCCAGACGCTCGTACACCCGCGTGACCGACTTGATCTTCTGGTGGTCGGGGGCGACGCCCCCGCGCACCAGGCCGAACGGCGTGGGCAGGCGGTCGAAGCAGTCCACGTCGATGGCGAGCGGCTGCCTCTGCAGGTGCTCGATGGCGTAGAACGCCGAGGGGCCGGAGCCCACGACGGCGACGCGCAGCGGGCGCGCCTCGGTGCCAAGGTCGGTCATGGCCGACAATAGTAACGGACGGTGCTAGCGCCGCCCGGCGAGCCGCGCGATCGCCACGACCACGCTGTCGATCTGCTGGATCATGGCGCGGCCGCCCAGGACGTGGTGGTTGGCCTGCACCGAGAAGGTGAGCACCCGCCCGCCCTCGAGCTCCAGGTACCCGGCGAGGGTGTTGGTGCGGGCGATGCTGCCCGTCTTGGCCCGTACCCTCCCCTCGAGCGGCGTCCCGGCGTACCGCCGCCGCAGCGATCCGGTCGCCCCCGCCTGCGGCAGGCCGGCGGCGAACACGGCATAGCGCGGGTGCGCCCGCATGTAGCGGAGCAGCGCGGTGAAGGCGCGGGGGGTGACGAGGTTCTGGCTGGAGAGGCCCGACGCATCGCGCTGGGCGAACGCCGTCGAGTCGAGCCCCACCGAGTCGCGGAGGAAGCCGCGGATCACGGCGAGCCCCGCGTCCCACGAGGCCTCCCCCTTCACCTGCGCGCCGAGCTGGAAGAGCAGCATCTCCGCGAACCAGTTCTGGCTCGTGTTGAGGACGGGGAAGATCCAGTCGCGCACCGGGCGGCTCTCCAGCTCGGCGAGCGGCGCGCGGTCGCGGGCGGCGCGGTAGAGGCCGGGGTCGGTGGTGCTGCGCGTGGCCCCGGTCACCGCGATCCCCTCCGCGGCGAGCGCCGCGCGCAGCGCCTGCGCGGCGAAGAGGTTCGGGTCGGGGACGGCGAAGTACTCCGTCGCGGGCGCGGCGCCGGCGGGCACGACCCCCTCGGCCCGCAGCCGCATCGTGCCGGGCTCGCGGGTGAAGTCGAGCGTCGCCTCCTCCCGCGTGGTGCCGGTGACGCCGCGGTTCTCGAGGATCACGTCGCCGAAGTCGGGCGCGAACGCGAGGCGCGGCGGCGCGCCGGCCTCCTCGCCGGGGGCCACCGTGAGGTCGAGGCTGTTGTCGTTGAAGCCGAGCGCCCCGACCGGCGCCGCGTACCACCAGTTGAGGTCGTACTGCTCCCACGACGGGTGCGTCAGCGGGCCCGTGAAGAGCGACCCGTCGCCCACCAGGTCACCGTGCACCCGGCGGAGCCCCGCCAGCCGCAGCGCCTTCGCGAGCTGGCGCATGCGGAGCATCGGGTCGCCGTCGCAGGCGCCCGGGGCGAGCGTGTCCACCGCGTAGCAGCGGCGGCCGAAGGTCGGGTCGCCGCGGCCCACCAGCACCAGATCGCCGCGCAGCACGCCGTCCTGCAGCGGCGCCGTCGCGTGCACGCCCGTGCGCACGGTGAGGTCGGGCGGCAGCAGCACCGCGGCGGCCGCGCTCACGAGGAGCTTGGTGCTGCTCGCCGGGATGAAGAGCCGGTCGGCGTTGCGGCCGTAGAGGAGCCTCCCCCGCTCGTCCTCGACGGCGATCCCCCAGAACGACCGGCCGAGCGGGAGCGAGTCGAGCCGGCGGTCGAGCTCCTTCCAGGAGCGCTGCGCCGCGAGCGGCGAGGCGAGCGTGGCGAGGGCCAGCAGGGCGGCGCCGAATCGCGGGAGCGGGGTCGCGTCAGTCATAGGCCACCCGGGGGTCCACCTTCGCGTAGACGAGGTCGGTGACGAGGTTCACGAGCACGAAGACGAGGCTGAGGACGAGGATGCTCCCCTGCACCGCGGGGAGGTCGCGCTTCTCGATCGCGACCAGCACGTACCGGCCCACGCCGGGCCAGCTGAAGATCGTCTCGGTGAGCACCGAGCCGGTGAGGTAGCTGCCGAAGTCGAGGCCGATCACGGTGACGATCGGCAGCAGCGCCGCCGCGAGCCCGTGCCGCAGCACCACGAGCCGCTCCGGCACCCCCTTGGCGCGCGCGGTGCGCACGAAGTCGGCCTGCAGCGCCTCCTGCATCGCCGCGCGGGTCATCCGCGCCACGACGGCGATCGAGCGCATCCCCAGCGTCGCCGCCGGCAGCACGAGGAAGGCGAGCCCGCCCGTCCCGGACGGCGGGAACCAGCGCAGCGACACCGCGAAGACGAGGATGAGCACGAGCCCGACCCAGTACACCGGTAACGACACGCCGAGGTACGCGCCGAGCGTCAGGAGCCGGTCGAGCCGGCTGCCGGGCCGCCAGGCGCTGGCGACGCCGGCCGTGAGGCCCAGCGTCACCGCCACCGCCATCGCGGCGAGGGCGAGCCGGAGCGTGGCGGGGAAGCGCTCCCGCAGGTCCTGCAGGACCGGCCGGTCGGTGATGTAGGAGCGCCCGAGGTCGCCGCGCAGCAGCGCGCCCGCGTAGTGCGCGAACTGCGCCGGGAGGGGGTCGTCGAGCCGCAGCTCCGCCCGCAGCCGCGCGATCGTCGCGCTGTCGGCCCGCTCGCCCACCATCGCCTGCACCGGGTCGCCGGGCGCCACGTAGAGGAGCAGGAAGGTGACCACGAGCACCCCGAGGAGCGTGGGGACGAGGAGCGCGAGCCGCGCGAGCAGGAAGCGCCTCATGGCGCCGCCCGCTGCGCCGCGTGCCGCCAGCGCTGGCCGTTGAAGATCGCCGGGATGGTCCACCCCTCGAGCCCCGGCCGCGTCGCCCACATGTCCACCGGGAACCAGAGGTAGAGCCAGGGCGCCTGCGCGAACAGCGCCGCGTCGAGCTCGCGCGCGAGCCGCGCCTTCGTCGCCGGGTCCGGCGTGCGGCGGAGCGCCTCGAGGCGCCGGTCCACCGTCGTGTCGGCGAAGAAGGCGTAGTTGCCGCCGGTCCCGGCGTTCGCGGAGTGGAAGAGCGGGAAGAGGAAGTTCTCGGGGTCGGGGTAGTCGCCGTACCAGTCGGTCAGGAAGAGGTCGGCCTCGCCCTTGCGCGCGGCGGCCCGCGCGCTCGCGGCGTCGCGTTCCACGATCTCGACGGCGAGCCCCACGGCCGCGAGGTCCTGCTGGATCGCCTGCGCCAGCCGCGCGAAGACGGGGCGCGGCGACCGCCAGAGCCGGAGCGCCGTGCCCGGCGCCACCCCCGCCTCGGCGAGGAGCTGCCGCGCGCGCGCCCGGTCGAAGGCGTACGGGGCGCGCGTGGCGTCGTGCCCCTCGAGCCCCGGCGGGATGCTGCCCGCCGCGCGCACGCCGCGGCGCTGCATCATGTGCTCGAGCATCGCGTCGGCGCGCACGGCGTGGTTGATCGCGCGGCGCACGCGCACGTCCCGCAGGATCCCGCGGCGGGTGTTGAGCGCCACGTACAGCGCGCGCAGGGCGGGGCGGCGCTGCAGCGGGTACGTGCCCGCGCGCTCCCAGCGGCCCGTCTCGCCGAAGGGGATCTCCACCACGCTCAGCCGTCCCGACTCGAACTCGGCGGCCTGCGTCAGCGGCTCGGGGATGATCCGCACCCGCAGCGTGTCGCTCGCGGGCGCGCCGCCCCACCAGGCTTCGTGGCGGGCGAAGAGGAGCTGGTCGTCGTGCCGCCACGCCACGAGGCGCCACGGGCCGCTGCCCACCGGGTGCTCGCCGAGGGAGTCGCCCGCGCCGGCGGGGACGATGGCGGTGGCGGGCATGGCCAGGTACTTGGGGAAGAGGTTCAGCGGCGCCTCGAGGGTGAGGACCACCGTGGAGTCGTCGGGGGTCGCGAGCCCCGCCACGTCGGACGCGGCGCGGTCGGCGAAGGCGGCGGCCCCGGCCACCGGCAGCAGCGGCCACGCGCGCCCGCGCGAGCCGGGGGCGAGGAGCCGGCGGAACGACGCGGCGACGTCGCGCGCGGTCACGGCGCGGCCGTCGTGGAAGCGCGCGTCGGTCCGCAGGCGGAAGGTCCAGGTGCGCCCGTCCGCCGACACCTCCCACGCGTGCGCGAGCCCCGGCACCACCTGACCCGCCTCGTCGAACTGCACGAGGTTGTCGTAGAGCAGGGCGGTCATCTCGCCGGTCTGCACGTCGGTGGAGAGGGCAGGGTCGAGCGAGCGCGGGTCGGAGGAGAGATAGTACTGCAGCGCGCCGGCGCTGCCCGGCGCCGCCGGCGAGCAGCCGGCGACGGCGAGGGCGGCAAGGCCCGGGAGGAGGGCGCGGCGCGGGGCCGGGGCGACGGTTGACACGAGTGGCGTAACCGTGTGAAAATACTTGACTTAGGGGGACTCCGTCAATCGGCGTTCCCGCCGGCCGCCACGCCCCGGGAGTGCCCGATTCGCCACCGCCTCGCTCACCCGCTCTTCCTGCTCGTCGGACTCGCGCTGGGCGCGGGGACGGTCGGGGCCCAGGAGCCGCAACTGGTGGTGAAGGCGGTCGAGTTCGACGGCAACCGGGCGATCGACGACCTGCGCCTCGCCGCCTCGATCGCGACGACCGCGTCGCTCAAGGTACCCATCCTGGGCCTCTTCGGCGCGCTCAGCGAGAAGCGGTACCTGAGCGAGGAGGAGTTCCGGCGCGACGTCTTCCGGCTGCGGATCCTCTACCGCCAGTACGGCTACCCCGAGGCGCAGGTGGACACGGTCGTGCAGCGGACGGCGACCGACGCGAGGGTGCGCTTCGTCATCCGCGAGGGGGAGCCGGTGCGGCTGCAGGAGTTCAGCGTCACGGGGCTCGACAGCCTGCCCGAGCGGGAGCGGCGCGAGGTGCTCGTGGACCTCCCCGTGGCGGCCGGCCGCCCGTTCAACCGCCTGCTGCTCCAGCAGGCGGTGGACACCATCGTGGCGCGGCTGCGCGATCGCGGCTTCGCGGCCGCCGACGTCTTCCGGGACTTCCAGACCGACGTGAAGTCGCGCGCCGCGCGCGCGTCGCTGGAGGTGGTGACGGGGCCGCGGCAGGTGGTGAGCCGGATCCGCGTCGAGGCGACCGGCGACGTGGACACGGCGCTCGCGCGCTCGCTCGTCTTCGTGCAGCCGGGGCGCCGCTTCAGCGAGCGCTCGGTGTACGCGAGCCAGCGCAACCTCTACCGCGCCGACCTCTACCGCTTCGCGCTGGTCGGGATCGACTCCGCGGGCTTCGACCCCGCGGCGGGCGAGGTGCCGCTCCTGCTGCTCGTGTCGCAGGCGCCGCGCAACCGCGTGCGGCTGGGCGGCGGCTACGGCACCAACGACTGCTTCCGCCTGCAGGCGGGGTGGACCCACCGGAACTTCCTGCGCAGCGGCAACATCCTCGACCTGAGCGGCCGGGCCTCGAAGATCGGCGTCGGCGAGCCGACCGACCTGGGCCTCGAGAACAGCGTCTGCGGGCCGCTCAGGGAGGACTCGATCGGCTCCGGCAAGCTGAACTACAACCTCACCGCGGCGGTGCGGCGCCCGGGCGTGCTCGGGCCGACGAACATCACCACCGTCTCGGCGTTCGGCGAGGTGCGCTCCGAGTTCACCGTGTACCGCCGCGAGGAAATCGGCGCGTCGCTGCGCTTCCAGTGGGAGCAGGCCACGCGCTCGATCCCGGTCACGCTGCTCTACACCTTCTCCTACGGCCGCACCCTCGCGGCGTCCCCCGCGGCGTACTGCTCCTTCTTCGGGGCGTGCACGCCGGCGCTGCGCGCGGGGTTCGAGCAGAACCGCGTGCTCGCGACGCTCGGCGCCACCTTCGCCCTGCCGCGGGCCAACAGCCCGGTGGACCCCTCCCGCGGGTTCAACGGCCAGTTCGGCGTGGTCCACTCGGCGCCGTACCTGGGCTCGTCGGACGTCTTCGACTTCACGCGGCTCAGCGCCGACGCCGCCTGGTACCGGCCGGTGGGGCGGGCGGCGGTGCTCAGCTGGCGGCTGCGCGGCGGGATCATCTTCGCGCCCGAGCGCACGGCCCAGGCGGACGAGAGCTTCGTCCCGCTCGAGCAGCGCTTCTACGCCGGCGGGCCGAGCGACGTGCGCGGCCTCGTGCGGGCGCAGCTGGGCCCCGTGGTGTACGTCGTGTCGCGCGACTCGTTCGACGTGATCCCGCCCGACAGCCTCCCGGACCGGCAGTCGGCGGTGCAGGTCTCGCCCACCGGCGGCGACGCGACGCTCGTCGGCAACCTCGAGGCCCGCATCCCCACGCCGCTCCTCGGCGGCCGCATCGGCCTGGCCGCCTTCGTGGACGCCGGCACGGCGGTCACCCGCGGGGTGCAGGACCTCTGGGGCACCATCCGCGTCACCCCGGGCCTCGGCCTCCGCTTCGTCACCCCCCTCGGGCCCGCGCGGGTCGAGGTGGCGTACAGCACGAGCGACCTCTTCCCGGGCGAGCTGTACGTGCAGGAACCCGACGGGTCGCTCACGCTGGCGCAGGCGAACTTCGTGCGGAAGCGGGGCTCGCCGTTCCAGTTCAACATCAGCGTGGGGCAGCCGTTCTGATGCGCTGGCGGCGCCTGCTCCTGCGCTTCACCTTCGTCACCCTCCTCGAGGCGGTGGCGATGGTGCTGGGCGTGGTGCTGGCGCTCACGCTCACCCCGCCCGGCCGCGCCCTCCTCGCGCGCGTGGTGCGCGACCGGCTGGTGACGGTGCTCGACGCCCGGGTCGAGATCGGCGCCATCTCCGGGTCGTTCACCCACGACCTCGTGCTGCGAGGGGTGGCGATCCGCGACACGGCGGGCGAGCCGCTGCTCGCCGCGGGCCGGCTGCACCTGCGCTACCGGCTGCCGAACCTCCTCGCGGGGCGCTTCGTGCTCGCCTCGGTCGAGGCCGACTCGCTGGCGCTGCACGTCATCAAGCACCGCAGCGGGCGGCTGAACTACGAGGACGTGCTGCGCCTCGGCCGCGGCCCCGGGGGCGGGGCGCCGCCCCTGCTGCGCATCGACGCGCTGCGCGTCACCCGCGGCACGGTGGTGGTGGCGCTGCCGTGGAACCCGCCCGACAGCGCGCGCACCCCGGCGCAGCGGGCCGCGGCGCTGGCGGCGCAGCGCGCCGTCCCCGGGCGCGTGATCGACTCGACCTGGGAGGGCTGGCGCCGGTCCACGCGGTTCGACCGGCTCGACGCGCGCCTCCGCGACCTCGTCGTCTCGACGCCGGCGCGCGACCCGGTGTCGCTCGTGATCGACTCGCTGGCGAGCGACATCAGCGACCCGCAGCTCGCCCTGCGCGACCTGCGGGCGCGGGTGCGCGTGCCGCGCGACAGCGTGGTCTTCGAGGTCGAGCGCGCCGCCCTGCCCTCGACGGAGGTCGCGGGGGCCGGGGCGGTGCACTGGCCGCAGGACACCATCCTCTACGACTTCACCCTCCGCGCGCCGCGCGCGGCCCTGCGCGACCTCCGCTTCATCTCGCCGATCTTCCCCGACTTCGAGGGGAGCGCGCAGGTCCGCGCCCGTTCGCGGGACGGGACGGTGACGGAGTACGCCATCGAGCGGCTGCGGCTCGCGCGCGGCCCCGCCAGCATCGACGGGCGGCTTGTCGCGATCACCGACCTCCGCCGCGGCCTGGGGGTGCGCGCCATGGAGCTCGCCGTGCGCGACCTCGACCTCGAGGACGTGCGCGGGTACGTGGACACGCTCCCCTTCCGCGGCACGATCACCGGCCCCGTGCGGGGCGAGGGGCTCCTCACCGACCTGCGGGTGGACCTCGCCCTCGACTACGCCGACGCCGACGTCGAGGGCCGCCCGGTGAGCCACGTCGAGGCGGTCGGGCGGATCCGCTCGGACCGGCGGCGCGGGCTCGTGTTCGACCGGGTGGAGGTCCCCGACGCCGACCTCGCGATGGGCACGGTGCGCCGCTTCGCCCCCGTGATCACCCTGCCCGGCCGCCTCGAGGGGCGCGGGACGCTCGACGGGCCCCTCGCCGACGTCACGTTCGAGGGCACGCTCCGCGTGCGGCACGCGGGGCACCCGCCGAGCGAGGCCGCGGGCCGCCTGCGCCTCGACACGCGGCGGCCGGCCGTCGTGACCGACGCGGACCTCCTGCTGCAGCCGCTCGTGCTCGCGGGGATGCGCGAGGGCTACGACTGGATCCCCGCGCAGGGCGAGCTGCGCGGGCGGCTGCGCGCCCTCGGCACGCCGGACACGATGTTCCTCGACGCCGACGTGCGGGGCGAGGCGGGGCACGTGGCGCTCGCCGGCACGCTCGGGCTCGACCCCCTGCACCTGCGCAGCGACTCGCTCGCGGTGGAGTTCGAGGGGCTCGACCTCGCCGCGCTCTTCGGTCGTGGCCCCGCCTCGCGGCTCGACGGGCGGCTCGAGGTCGCGGGGCGCGCGGACTCGGGGGCTGCCCCCGTCGGCGAGGCGACCCTGCGCCTCCGCGGCGGGCGCGTCCTGGAGGCGCCGCTCGGCGCGGGGTACGCACGGGTGCGCGTCGCCGACTCGCTCATCGCGGTGGACACCGCCGCCCTCGCCTGGCCCGGCGCGCAGGCGGTGGCGCGCGGCACGCTCGGGTGGGCCGTGCCGCACGACGGCCGTCTCGCGCTGCGGGTGGATGCCGACAGCCTCGCCGCCCTCGACTCGCTCCTCCTCGTGCGGCTCGGCCTGCGGCGCGACTCGCTGCTGGTCGAGCTCCCGCTCGAGGGGCGCGGGACGCTCGACCTCGCGATCGGCGGCCACCTCGACTCGCTCGACCTCGTCGGGACGGCGGGGCTCCGGCAGGTGCGCTTCCAGCGGCTGGCGCTCGACTCGCTCACGGCGGAACTCGGCTGGCGGACCGGCCCGCGGCCGGCGGCACGCCTCGTCGCGCGCGCCGACTCGCTCAGCTGGGGGACGCTCGTCTTCCGCGGCAGCCAGGCGCGGTTCGAGGGGCCGCTCGACTCGCTCGGGTGGGCGGTGGCGACGAACAGCGGGAGCGCGGCGCGCCTGGCGGCCTCGGGGCTCTGGTACGGGCAGCGCGAGATCCCGATCACCGCGGTGGACCGGTTCGACGTGGACGTCGGGAGCCGGCGCTGGGCGCTCGCCGCGCCGATGGCGATCGCGATCGGCGACTCCGCCTTCGCCATCACCCCCCTGCGGCTCGGCAGCGACGACGGCGCCGCCACGATCGAGGCCTCCGGCCTCGTCCCGGGGCCCGGTCCCGGCACCCTCGCGGTCACCGTGCGCGGGCTGCCGCTGCACGACCTCGCCGCGCTCGTGCAGCGCGACACGGCCGAGCTGACGGGCAACGTCGCGCTCGAGGCGAGCGTGACGGGCACCGCGCGCGAGCCGGTGCTGCACGGCGAGGTGAGCGTGGCCAACGTCGTCTTCGGCGAGACCCGACTGCCGCTCGTGCAGGGCACCTTCGACTACGACGCGCGCCGGCTCGGCGCCAACCTCACCATGTGGCGCACCGGCGAGGCGGTGCTCGAGGCCCGCGCCGACCTGCCGCTCGACCTGGGCTTCGTGGGGGTCGAACGCCGCCTCGTGGACGGCCCGCTCGAGGTGACGGTGCGCGCCGACAGCGCCGACCTGGGCGTGCTCGAGGCGGTCACCCCGACGGTCCGCGACGTCGGCGGACGGGTGACCGCGTACCTGCGCGCGGCCGGCACCTGGGACGAGCCGGTGCTCTCCGGGAGCGGGTCGATCAGCGGCGGGGCGATGAGCCTCCCCGCCGCCAACGTCCGGTACACCGACATCGACGCCACCGTCACCCTCGCCGGCGACTCGCTCACCGTCGCGCAGGCCCGGCTCGCGAGCGGCGGCGGGACGCTGGCCGCCACCGGCTCGGTGCGCTTCCCGGCGCTCGACCGGCCCGAGCTCGCCCTGCGGTTCGAGGCCGACCGCTTCCGCCTCTTCGACATCCGCAACGTCGCCGCGGCCACGGTGAGCGGCCGGGCCGACCTGCGCGGCCCCTTCTTCGGCGCCCGGCTCACCGGCGCCGTCGAGGCGACGAGCGGCGTGCTCTACTTCGCCGACCTCATCTCGAAGTCGATCGTGGACCTCGAGGACCCGCTGAACGCCGAGCTGATCCGCGAGATGGGCGCGCGGCCGCGGTCGCTGCGGCCCGGCGCGGAGACCCGGTTCCTGCAGCAGCTGCGCGCGGACAACCTGCTGGTGCAGCTCGGCAACGACGTCTGGCTCCGGTCGGGCGAGGCCAACATCAACCTCGCCAACGCGCGGCCCGACGAGCCGCTCCGGGTCAACAAGACCGGCCGCGTGTACCGCGTGGACGGCATCCTCGACGCCCGGCGCGGCACCTACACCCTGAAGCTGGGCCCTGAGGTGGCGCCCGTCTCGCGGCGGTTCGAGGTGCGGCGCGGCACCGTGCGCTACTTCGGCACCACCGACCTCAACGCCGAGCTCGACCTCGAGGCGACCTACCAGCTGCGCGCCGCGAACGCGGAGCAGTTCAACGTCATCGCGCGCATCACCGGCACGATGCTCGCGCCGCGGCTCGCGCTCTCGAGCGACGCGCAGCCGCCGATCGACGAGAGCAACCTCGTGTCGTACCTGCTCACCGGCTACCCGCTCAACGAGGCGGGGCTCGGGACCGGCCAGGTCATGGGCGGGGTAGGAGCCAACGTGGCGTTCGGCGCGGTGACGGGCGAGGTGGAGCGGCTGCTGATGGCGGAGCTCGGCGCGTACGGGTTCAGCAGCTTCCAGTTCCAGTCGTCGGTGAGCGGGGCCCGGCGCACCGGGCCCACGTACAACCAGCTCGCCATCGGCTGGCGGGTGGGCAACCGCACCTTCCTCACCCTGAACCCGGGGTTCTGCAGCGGCGGCGGCACCTCGGCCGGACAGGTGGGCGCCAGCATCGAGTTCCGCGCCACGACGCGCCTCCGCTGGCTCGCTAGCGTCGAGCCCGCGGGGCAGGCGTGCCAGCAGCTCGGCGCCGACGCCACGCTCCGCTACCAGCTCTCCGCGGACGTCTTCTGGGAAAGGGACTTCTGACGATGGCCCGCGTGCTCGTCATCACCAACCCCGCCGCCGCGCGCACCCAGGCCCAGGCCGTGCGCGCGATCGAGGAGGTCTTCCGGCAGGCGGGGTGGCAGGCGGAGGTCCTCGCGACCGGCGGGCCCGGCGACGCGCGCCGCCTCGCGGCGTACGGCGTCGCGTCGGGCGCCGACGTCGTGGCGGTCTTCGGCGGCGACGGGACCACCATGCAGGCTGCCGCCGCGCTCGTGGGCACCGAGGTGCCCCTGGGCGTCATCCCCGGTGGCACCGGCAACCTCCTCGCGGGCAACCTGCGCGTGCCGGCGCACCCGGTGCGGGCCGCGCGCGCCGTGCTCCGCGGCCGTCCGCGCGTCCTCGACCTCGGCGCCGTCGAGCGCGAGGACGGGCTCCACTACTTCGCCGTCGCCTGCGGCGCCGGCTACGACGCCAAGGTCATGGCGGGCACCCCGAGCTCGGACAAGCAGAAGTGGGGGTTCCTCGCCTACGTGGCCACCACGCTGCGGCACATCGGCGAGGTGAAGAGCGCCCGCCACCACCTCGTCGTGGACGGCCGCGAGTACGACGCCGACGCGGCCATGATCCTGGTCGCCAACTGCCAGGAGGTCATCCCGCCCCTCGTGAAGCTGGGCCCGAACATCCGCCCCGACGACGGGATCCTCGACGTGGTCGTGGTTCGGGCCGACTCCTTCTGGGAGAGCGTCCAGGCCGTCTGGCACATCGTGCGCGGCGAGCCGGTGGGCGACGCCTTCGTGGCCTACACCCGGGGCCAGGAGATCCGCATCGCCTCGGAGCCGGTCCAGCCGCTGGAACTCGATGGCGACGCCGCCGGTGCAACCCCCTTCACGGCCCGGGTTGTGCCCGGAGCCATCCGGATACTGGCCCCCGACGGGGGCTGACATGGCGCTTCGCACGGCACTGTCGCATTTTTTGACTGGCAGCCGGCACGACGGTTCCGGGGGGAAGACGGGTACATGGCCAATTCAGTCCTGCTGATCGACGACGACGCGGACGTGCTCCGCTCGATCGGGAACTACTTCGAGCGACTGGGCTACGAGGTGACCCGCGAGCTGAGCGGGGAGTCGGGGCTCACGGCCTACGACCGGGTCCATCCCGAGGTCGTGGTCGTGGACCTGAAGCTTCCCGGCATGGACGGGCTGGAGGTGCTGGAGCACCTGCGGGAGCGCGACGCCGCCGTCATCCTCCTCACCGGCCATTCCGACGTGCCGACCGCCGTGAAGGCGATGCAGCTCGGCGCCGAGAACTTCCTGACCAAGCCGGTGGACATGGCGCACCTCGCCGCGGCCACCGCGCGCGCGGCCGACAAGGTGCGCCTGCGGCGGGTGAACGCCGCCCTCCTCGCGCAGGGTGGCGGGCCGAAGGGGCTCGAGTCCCTCGGCACGTCGCCCCCGATGCAGGAGATCCGGCACCGGGTGGAGCTGCTCGCGCGCAGCGACCGCACGACCGTGCTCATCGAGGGGGAGAGCGGGAGCGGGAAGGGGTGGGTCGCACGGATGATCCACGACCTGAGCAGCCGCGGCCGCGAGGCCTTCATCGAGGTGAACTGCGCCGGGCTCTCGGCGGCGTTCCTCGACGGCGAGCTCTTCGGCCAGGAGGGCGGGGGGCCCGACGGCGCCGCGCGGCGCGAGGGCGCCTTCGAGCTCGCCGACCGGGGCACGCTCTTCCTGGACGAGATCGCCGACCTGGCGCCCGAGCTCCAGCCGAAGCTGCTCAAGGTGCTGGAGACGAAGACCTTCCGCCGCGTGGGCGGGTCGCGCGAGGTGACGGTGGACGTGCGTCTCGTCGCCGCCACGAACCGGAACCTCCACCTGGAGGTGGAGTCGGGGCGCTTCCGCGAGGACCTCTTCTACCGGCTCAGCGTGATGCCGCTGCGGCTCCCCGCGCTCCGGGACCGCACGCGCGACGACCGGCTGGCGCTGCTCACCCGCATCGTCGCCGACCTGCGCGCCGAGCTGCCCGACGCCCCCGACAACCTCTCGGCGGACGCGGTGGACCGGCTCCTCCAGTACAGCTGGCCCGGCAACGTGCGCGAGATGCGCAACGTGCTCGAGCGCGCGCTCATCCTGGCGCGCGGGCAGGGGTCGGTCGCCACCGACCACCTGCCGGCCGACCTGCGCCTGCGCGCCACCGCGGGCGAGCGGCGGCACACGCCGATCACGATCGAGGACCTCGAGCGGCAGCACATCGAGCGCACGCTGCGCTACCACGGGGGCAACCGGACCCGCGCCGCCCAGGAGCTCGGCATCTCCCGCGCGACGCTGATCAACAAGATCAAGCGCTACGGCTTCGCGAGCGTGGGGGTGGACCATGACTGAGCAGAAGCCCCACACCGACGCCATGGTCTGCCGCGCCTGCGGGCGCGAGGAACGGGCGTCGGAGGGGTACCCGTGCGACGGGTGCGGCACCTTCATCTGCCTCATCTGCACCTTCCGCGGCGTGACGCTCTGCGCCGAGTGCCAGAAGAAGGCGCCGGCGCCGCCGCGGCCCGCGGCCAGTTGACGGCGGCGGCCGGGATCGTCCGCTCGGCGGTGGCGCCGGTGCTGGCGCAGCCGTCGGTCGCCGCGGAGCAGGTGACGCAGCTGGTGCTGGGCGAGACGGTGGCGGTGCCGGAGCGCGCGGGCGAGTGGTGCCGCGTCGAGACCGACCTCGACCACTACGGCGGCTGGGTGCACGAGGGCTACCTCCGGCTCGAGACGCCGGAGTCGGCGCGCGCGTGGCGCGCCGCCGCGATCCTGATGAGCATGGGCGCCGCGGTGCAGCGGCCCGACGGTCGCCGCGTGCGCCTGCCGCTCCGCAGCCGCGTCGCCCCGGGCGGGGCCGACGCCGTGCGCCTTCCCGACGGCTCCGTCGCCACCGTGACGCTCGGCCGCGTGCTGCCGCAGGAGGCGCTGGCGCGCGAGGCGAAGGCGGCGCCGGTCCACGCCTGGGCCGCGACCCACTTCGCCGGCGCGCCATACCAGTGGGGCGGGGTGACGCCGTGGGGCGTGGACTGCTCGGGGCTGGTGCAGACGACCTTCCTCGCCCGGGGCATCGTGCTCCCCCGCGACTCGCGGCCGCAGGCGGAGGCCGGGCGCGCGGTGTCGCCCGACGCGATCCGCCCCGGCGACCTGCTCTTCTTCCGCAACGCGGCGAACGAGCGCATCGGGCACGTCGCGTTCGCCGGCGCCGGCGACCAGATCGTGCACTCCACGCTGGCGCTCGGGGGTGTCGTGGTGGAGTCGTTCGCGCCCGGCTCCCGGGCCGGCGAGACGCTCCGCCCGCTCCTCGTCGCCGTGCGCCGCATCCCGGAGGATTGACCGCTCGTGACCGCCCGCCGCCTCGTGCTCTTCGACATCGACGGGACGCTGCTCCTCACCGCCGGCGCCGGCCGGCGCGCGATCCGCGAGGCGGTCGCCGAGCTGGTCGGCGAGGCCGACTTCGACCGGGTGCGGTTCGACGGGAAGACCGACCCGCAGATCATCGTCGAGCTGCTCGAGATGGCCGGCCACGACGACCCGCGCGAACCCGAGCGGCTCGGGCGCATCGCGCGCCACTACCTCGGCATGCTCCGGCAGGAGCTGGCCCGGCCCACGACGGTGACCACGCTGATGCCGGGCGTGACCGCGCTCCTCGACGAGCTCGAGCGCCAGGTGGGCGTGGTGCTGGGCCTGCTGACGGGGAACTTCGCGGAGGGCGCGGAGCTCAAGCTGCGCGCGGGCGGGATCGACTTCGGGCGGTTCCGGGTCGGCGCCTTCGGCTCCGACTCGCCGCACCGTCCCGAGCTGCCGCCAATCGCCGCGCGGCGCGCCGAGCCCCTCTTCGGCCGGGTGCCGGCGGGCGAGGAGGTCGTGATCATCGGCGACACGCCGGCCGACGTGACCTGCGGCCGCGGGATCGGCGCGCGCGCGGTGGCAGTGGCGACCGGCGCGTACTCGCTGGCCGAGCTCGAGGCGCACGGCCCGCACGCGCTCTTCGGCGACCTGAGCGACACCGCGCGCGTCCTCGACGCGATCCTCGCCTGAGCACCCCGATGGCCCCCGCCGCCGGCCTCGCCGCGGTCCCCGAGCTGGGACCCTGGCTCGGCCGTCTCACCCGCGATCCCGAGGACCCCGTGGCCGAGCTCGAGGGCGTGCCGCTCGTCCTCGACGACCTGCGGCTCGCGCTGGTGACGGCACTCTTCGCCGCCGGCGCCGAGGCGCGCGCGCGCGCGGCGCAGGGCGACCTGCCAGGGGCGGCCGCCGCGCTCGCGGCCGCGCGATGGCGCGCCGCGTGGGATGAGGCGACCGACGGGGCGGCCGCGCGGGTCATCGAGACGGCGCAGGCCGCGTGCGGCCGCGCCGGCGCCGTGTCGCGCGCGTCGCGCCGGCGCATCCGCGCGGCGGCGCCGGCCGACGGCGAGCGCCCCGTGATCGCCGGCCGGCTGCGCGTCACGGCGCTCCCGCTGCTCGCGGCGCTCGACCGGCTCGAGGCAGCGGCGCCGGCCGATGCCACGGGTGCCGAAGCGTGGCTCGAGGCGCTCGCGCTCGCCGCGCGGAAGCTCGAGACGGCCTGGGAGTCGGTCGAGCGCGAGACGGCGGCGGAGCTCGCCGCCTGCGCGCCTGCCGTGGCGGCGCTGCGCGCGTGGCGGCGGCCGCGCTGGCCCGTGGTCGTGGCCGGGCTCGTCGCGCTCGCGGCCGCGACCTGGTTCGGCCTCATGGTGGGCGGCTGGCTGCCGGTGCCCGACGCGCTGCGGCCGGTCGTGGTACCGCTCTGGGACGTGCTGTGAGCGTCCGCGGGGTCGGGATTGACCTGATCGAGCTCGCGCGCGTGCGCGACACGCTGGCGCGCCACGGGGCGCGCTTCCTCGAGAAGGTGCTCTCGGAGGAGGAACGAGCGTACGTGGCGGGGCTCCCTGACCCGGTGCCGCACGTGGCGGCGCGCATCGCGGCGAAGGAGGCGGCGTTCAAGGCGCTGCAGGCAGCGGGGCTCGCGTCGCCCGTATCGTGGCTGCAGGTCGCCGTGCGCCGCGACGACGCGGGCCGCCCCACGCTCGTGGTGCCCGAGGCGGACGCCGCCGGCCTCCGGCTGCATCTCTCGCTGACGCACGGTGAACTCGTCGCGGCCGCGGTGGTGATCGCGGAGGGCTGACGAGCCCCTTTCAATTCCGATCGTCGGGCTCTACTTTCGAAGCGTCGCCCTCAAACGAATTGAAAGTGATTCTCATCCACGGCATCCTCTCGCGAGCGCTCGTCGTCGGCTCGGTCCTGACGGTCGCGCTCGGCGCCACCGCGCGCGCCGACGAGCAGCCCGTCCCGCTGGTCCGCCGCATCGCCAGCACCACCGCGCTCGCGGCGCAGGAGTACCGGCTCGGCGTGCAGCACGGCCGGATCGTGGCCGAGCCCGAGGTGGAGGAGGCGCGCCTCTTCCTCGAGGAGGCGAAGCGGAGCGCGCTCCTGCTGCCGGAGCCCGCGCGCGCCGAGGCGGTGGCGAACCTCGAGCGGATGCTGGCGGTGGTGCAGCGCACCGGGCCGGCCGACTCGCTCGCGGCGGGGGCGAACGCCCTCGCGGAGGCGCTCGCCACCCGGTTCGGCGTCACGCTCGACGAGGTGCCCGCACTCGCGCCGTCGCTCGCGCGCGGCGCCGCGCTCTACCGCGCGCAGTGCGCGAGCTGCCACGGCGCCCTCGGCGCCGGCGACGGTCCCGCGGCCGCCGGGCTCGACCCGAGGCCGGCGCGACTCGACGACGCGGCCGCCCTGCGCGAGGCCTCGGTGCTCGACTTCTATCGCCGCATCTCGATCGGCGTCGCCGGGACCGCGATGCCCGCCTTCGAGGCGAAGCTCGGCGCCGACGACCGCTGGGCGCTTGCCGCGTACGCCACGCTGCTGCGCCTCCCCGCCGCGGCCGGCGAGGTGCCGGCGGCGATGGCGGTCTTCCCCGCCGTCGCGCGCCTGTCCGACGACTCCATCGCGGCGATGCTCGGCGTCGCGGGGCAGCCCGGCGCGCTCGCGCGCGTGGCCGCCGTGCGCAGCGTGCAGGCCGCCGAGGGCGACGGCGGCGGCCACGCGGCGGTCTTCGCCGAGGTGCGCCGCACCATCGACGACGCCGTCGCCCGCGGGCGCGACGGGGACGCGGCGACCGCGAGCAGCACCGCCTTCGACGCCTACATGGCGTTCGAACGGGTCGAGCCCGCGGTGCGCGCCCGCGAGCCGGGGCTCGCCACGGACCTCGAGGCCGCCTTCGCGGCGCTGCGCACGCGGCTCGCGGGCGGCGCCACGCCCGCGGAGGTGCAGGCGCTGCGCGGCACGCTGCTGGGGCGGCTTGAACTCGCCGAGCGGGCCATCGCCGACCGGCCCGCGGCGGGGAGCCTGGCGCTGCAGTCGTTCGTGCTCCTCGTCCGGGAGGGGCTCGAGGCGATCCTCATCGTCGGCGCGCTGCTCACCTTCCTGGTGAAGACCGGGGCGGGGGAGCGGCGGCGCGACATCCACATCGGCGTGGCGGCGGCGCTCGTGGTGAGCGTGCTCACCGCGGTGGCGCTCGAGACGGTCTTCCGCATCAGCCCCGCGCGCCGCGAGGCGCTCGAGGGGGTCACGATGCTCGCCGCGACCGGCGTCCTCTTCTACGTGAGCTACTGGCTCCTGTCGAAGATGGAGGTCGCGAAGTGGACGCAGTTCGTGCGCTCGCGCGTGAGCGAGGCGGTCACGAGCGGCTCCGCGCTGGCGCTCGCCTCCGCGTCGTTCCTCGCGGTGTACCGCGAGGGCTTCGAGACGGTGCTCTTCTACAAGGCGCTCTGGGCGTCGGGCGGCGCGGGCGCGTCGCTGCCGATCGTCGCCGGCATGGCGGGCGGCACGGTGGTGCTGGTGGCGGTCTACTACGCCATCAACCGCTTCGGCGTGCGGCTCCCGCTCAAACCGTTCTTCGCGGTGACCGGCACCTTCCTGTACTACATGGCGTTCGTCTTCGCCGGGAAGGGCGTGGCGGAGCTGCAGGAGGGCGGTGTGCTGCCCACCACGGTGCTGCAGGGGGTGCCCCGCTGGCCCGCGCTCGGCATCTACCCGACGGCCGAGTCGCTCGTCGCGCAGGGCGTGCTGGTCGCGCTGGCGCTCGGCGCGCTGGCATGGGTCTTCGTGCTCGAGCCGCGGCGCCGCAGGTCGGTCGCGCCCGCAGCCATGGGCCCGGCGGCCCCGGCCGAGGAGGCGCCGACCGTGGGCGCGGTGGCCGCGGCGCAGTTCGACCCGCACGCGCGGGAGCTGCTGCGCTCGCTCGAGCGCATGGCGGCCGACCTGGCGGCGCTCCGCAACGACGTGGAGCGGCTGCGCGAGCTGGTGGCGCAGCGCTCGACGACCGCCTCGACGCGCTCCTGAGCGTGCGCCGGCCGCGGCGGGCGCCGCCGGGCCGCGTGCTCGCGGCGCTCCTCGCGTTCTACGCGGGCTGGTCGGTGGGCGAGGTCTGGAGTCTCTGGCTCGCGGCCGTGACCGGGGCGCTCGGCGCGCTCCTGATGGTGCGGTGGATCATCCGCCTGAAAAGCGACGCGCGGCCTGCCGGTCGGCAGGCCGCGCGCCTGTAGAAGAGGTGGTAGATCGCCCCCTGAGTTCTACGGAGACGGACCCCAGTGTCCGTTCCACCCTTTTCGACCTACCACCCTTTTCGGGTGGGCTCTCGCCCTGATGGCCGTGGAAGGTGCAACGGGGGTGCCACGCGACGGCCCGCTTCACAAGTCGTTCTGCGGTAACCGCTTGCATGGTCCCGCACGAAGCTGCACTGGTCCCGGCCTCCCTCGTTCTGCAAGCTGCACGGGCGCTGCGAGAGGACCGGTGAGCCCCTCGGGGCGGCCGTAGGCCGATGGCGCTAGGCGGGCCGGAGCCCAGGTCCCGGCTCCACGCGCGGGTTGCCGCGCCAGGCGGTCATGACGACGGCGCCGGCGACCACGAGCAGCACGCTGGTCAGCTGCGCCACGGTGAACATGCCGAGCAGCCGGTCGTCCTTGGCGCGCAGGATCTCCACCAGGAACCGCTCGATCCCGGCGAACACGAGGTAGAGCCCGAAGAGCCAGCCGACGGGCTTGTCGGTGCGGCGGCGCAGCGGCCAGAGGATCGCGAAGACGAGCAGCATGCTGAACGTCTCGTAGAGCTGCGTCGGGTGCACCGCGAGCACGGTGGCTGGGTCGAGCCCGGCCGGCACCCGCACCCCCATCGAGGCGAGGCTCGCCACGGTGGAGGGCGGGAATCCCTCGGGGAACTTCACCCCCCACGGCAGGTCGGTCGGGCCGCCGTAGTCGTCGCCCACCAGGAAGCAGCCGACGCGGCCCACCGCGTACGCCGCCGCGAGCGGGGATGCCACGAGGTGCATCGTCCAGCGCAGCGGCACCTTGAGCCGCAGGCTGTTGAGCGCCACCGCGAGCGCCCCCCCGAGCAGCCCGCCGTAGAAGACGAGTCCCCCGCGCGAGAAGAGCGCATCCGTGCCGTGCAGCGCCACGTACCAGAGCTTCGCGCCCACGATGCCTCCGATCACCGCGGCGCCGAGCATCTCCGAGGCGTAGTCCTCGCGGAACCCGAGGCGGCGCAGCTCGAGGGCGGCGAGCCAGCCGGCGACGAGGAAGGCGGCGAGCATGAGGAGCCCGAAGCCGGTGATCGCCAGGGGGCCCACGTGGAAGACGACGGGATAGGCGGTCATGCGAGGGGGGCGGAGGCGGCGTGGGCGAGGCCGGGGAGCGGGCGGCGATCGCCCGGCTCGTGGTCCCAGCCGCTGCGTTCGCCCCGGGCGAGGCGCCAGGCGCCGGCGGCGGCGATCATCGCGGCGTTGTCGGTGTTGAGGCGGGGCGAGGCGGCGAAGATGCGCACCCCATCGCCCGCGCGGTCGCGCAGCGCGCCGAGGAGCGCCTGGTTGCAGGCGACCCCGCCGCCGACGAGCACCGCGGGGTAGCCGAGCGCCGAGCGCGCGTGGAGCGTCTTGGCGGCGAGCACGTCCACCACCGCGTCCTGGAAGGCGCGCGCGATGTCGGGGCGGTCACCGTCGAGGTCGCGGCTCGCCCGCACGGCGCGCAGCACGGCGGTCTTGAGCCCGCTGAACGAGAAGGCGTAGCGGTGCGGGCCGTGGCCCTCGAGCTCGCCCAGCATCGGCCGCGGGAGCCGTTGCGCTCCCGGGCGTCCCTCGGCCGCGAGCCGCTCGATGCGCGGGCCGCCGGGGTAGTCGAGGCCGAGGAGCGTCGCGACCTTGTCGAACGCCTCGCCCGCGGCGTCGTCGAGCGTCTCGCCGAGCACGCGGTACTCGCCCCACCGCGGCACGTCGAGCAGGAGGGTGTGCCCGCCGCTCGCGAGCAGCGCCACGAACGGCGGCGCGCAGTCGGGCGCCTCGAGCGTCGGCGCGAAGAGGTGCCCCTCGAGGTGGTGCACGCCGAGGAACGGGAGGCCGCGCGCCCACGCGAGCGCCTTGCCGTACGCGAGCCCCACGAGCAGCGCGCCGACGAGGCCGGGCGCCGCCGTCGCCGCCACGGCGTCCACGTCGGCGAGCGCGATCCCCGCGTCGGCGAGGGCGCGGTCGGTGACCGCCGCGATGGTGCGCACGTGCGCGCGGCTCGCCAGCTCCGGGACCACGCCGCCGAAGATCCGGTGGACGTCCTGCGACAGGATGACGAGCGACGCGACCCGCGGAGACGCGGACGAGACGTCGAGCACGGCGGCCGACGTCTCGTCGCAGGAGGTCTCGAGCCCGAGGACGAACCGCACCTAGCGGGCGGACACGGTGGCGGGCGCGGGGACCTCGTCCTCTGGGATGCCGAGGCTGCGGGCGAGGAGCCTGCGGTTCGCCGCGGAGCTCCAGTCGTGGGCGCCGATGACCCGCTTGATGATCCGTCCCTCGCGGTCGAGCAGGAAGCTCTCGGGGACGCCGGTGGTCTGGTACACCTGCTGGATGCGGCCGCTCGCGTCGTGCAGCAGGTCGAAGGTGATCCCGAGCTCCTGCGCGAAGGCGCGGATCTTCTCGTCGCCGCCGTCGTCGATGCTCACGGCGAGGATGCGGAACCCCCGGTCGCGCAGCGCGGCGTAGGTGGCCTGCATCGAGGGCATCTCCTCGCGGCAGGGGCCGCACCAGGTCGCCCAGATGTTCACGAGCGTGACGTTGCCGCGGCCGAGGTCGCGCAGCGACACGCTGTCGCCCGACGCCAGGTTCACCGCCCGGTAGTCGGGGGCGACCTGGTTGATCCCCACCCCGACATCCTCGGGCGTGAACTTCACGAGGATCGCGGCGCCCGCCACGAGCCCGGCCACCACCCCGCCCACCATCAGCCACTGCTTCGACATCGCCTTCTCCCGCCTCCGCTTACGCCGGCACGCCGCAGCGCGCCCGCAATGCCCTGATCGCGGCGGCCGGATCGGGTTGCCCGAAGACCGCCGTGCCCGCCACAAATGTATCCGCCCCGGCCCGCCAGGCGTCGCCGATCGTGGCCGGCGTGATCCCGCCGTCCACCTGCAGCGCCGCCGCCGAGCCGTGCCGGTCGAGCAGGGCGCGCACGCGGCGGAGCTTGTCGGTCGCGGCCGGAATGTAGCCCTGCCCGCCGAAGCCAGGGTTCACGCTCATGACCAGCACGAGGTCGAGGTCGGCGACCACTTCCTCGAGCAGCGACACCGGCGTCGAGGGGTTCAGCGTGAGCCCCGCCCGCATGCCCCGCTCGCGGATCGCCGAGAGGTGGCGCTGCACGTGGACGGTCGCCTCGGGGTGGAAGCTGAGCACGTTCACGCCGAGGTCGGCGTACTCGGCGACGTACTGCTCGGGGCGTTCGACCATCAGGTGCACGTCGAGCGGCAGCGCGGTGCACCGGCGGATCGCGCGGACCACCGGCGCGCCGAAGGTGAGGTTCGGCACGAAGTGGCCGTCCATGACGTCCACGTGGATCCAGTCGGCGCCGCCCTCCTCGACGACGGCGATCTGTTCCGCGAGCCTGCCGAGGTCGGCGCTCAGCACGCTCGGCGCGATGCGGATGGTCATGGGCGGACGGGCTCCGGGCGGAAGGTGGAGAAGCTGTCGGGGTGCATCGCGCGGGTCACGACGAGGGTGACGCGCGAGCCGAGGGGCGCGGGGGTGCCGGCGGCCGGCAGGGTGCGGAGCACCGCCGCGCGGGTGCCCGGTGCCAGCGGGGGCTGCACGTCGCCGGCGCGCAGTCCCGCCGCCTCCAGGAGCTGGCGCGCGGTCGGCACCTCGAGTCCGGTCGCGTCGGGGACGGTGACCTGCACGGTCCCCGCGCTCACGTCGAGCGCGACGGTGGTGCCGCGCGGGGCCTGCAGGCCGGGTGGCGGGTCCTGGAAGATGACGGTGCCCCGGGGCGCGGACGGGTGCGCGCGCTCGTCGGCCACCCGGGCGCGGAAGCCGAGCCGCTCCAGCGTGGTGCGCGCCTCGTCGAGCGGCAGCTCGATCACGCGGGGCACGGGCTGGCTGCCGGAGCCGAGGGAGGGCGCGTTGCCGATGAGCAGCGCCCCGGTGACCACCCCCGCGAGCGCCACGCCGGCGAAGGCGAGCGCGATCCGGGCCGCCGTCCTCATGCGACGCGCCGCAGCCGCGCGGCGTAGGCGCCATCGACGCCGTGGCGCTGCGGGAGGACGCGCAGGTCGCCGGCGTCGGAGAGCAGCGCGGCCGGGTAGCCCTCGGGGGGCTCCCGCCGGAAGGTCGGGGTCGTGCGCAGGAACGCCTCCACGCGGGCCTCGTTCTCCTCGGGCTCGAGCGAGCAGGTGGCGTACACCAGCAGCCCGCCGCGCCGCACGACGGGGGCGGCGGCGTCGAGCAGCCGCGCCTGCCGCTCGGCGAGCGCCGCGATCGCCTCGGGGCGCACGCGCCAGCGCGCGTCCGGGTGCCGCGCGAAGGTGCCGGTGGCGGTGCAGGGCGCGTCGAGCAGCACCACGTCGGCCTCGCGCAGCGGCGGCGCCTCGGCGTCGGCCACGACGGCGTGCTCGCGGCCGCTCCCGGCGCGCCGCAGGTTCTCCACGAGCCGGCGCACCCGCCGCGCCGACCGGTCGGCGGCCACGACGAGCCGCGCGAGGCGGCCGAGGGCGATCGCCTTGCCGCCCGGCGCGGCGCACGCGTCGTACACCAGCGCGTGCGCGGGGACGTCGGCGAACCAGGTCACGAGCGCCTGCGCCCCGTCCTGCACCACGAAGTGCCCCTCCTCGTACCCCGGCAGCTCCGCCGGGTGCGTCCGGTCGGTGGCGAGCCCGGCGCCGAAGGGGGCCGGCTCCACCGCGATGCCGGCGGCGCCCCACGCCGCCTCGAGCGCGGCGGCGTCGCGGCGCGCGGGCTGGAGGATGAGCCGGGGCCGGCGGTTGTTCCAGGCGAGCAGCGCGCGCGTCTCCTCCGCGCCGAACCGCTCGAGCCAGCGGCGCACGAGCCATGCGGGGTGCGACGCCTCGCGGGCGAGCGCGTCGGCCTCGTCGCAGGGCGCCCGCCGCTCGGCCTCCTTCGCGCCCCGCGCGAGCGCCCGCAGCACGGCGTTGGCGAACCCGCGCGCCTTCGGGCCCAGCGCCTCGCCCGCCAGCTCCACGCTGGTGCCCACCGCGGCGTGCGCGGGGACCCGGTCGAGCCGGCGGAGCTGGTACGCACCGAGCCGGAGCACGTCGCGCAGCGCCGGGTCCACCTGCTTCCAGCCGCGGCGCGCGAGCGGGGCGAGCGCGGCGTCGAGCTCGGCGCGCCAGCGCAGCACGCCGGCCGCGAGCTCGTGCGCGAGCCGCCGGTCGGCGGCGTCGAGGGCGCCGAGCTCGGCGGCGAGCGCCGTGTCGAAGGGCTCGCCGGCGGTGACGCGACGCAGGATCCGCAGCGCCGCGCGCCGCGGCCCGAGCCCGGGCGCCTCGGTCAGCCGAGCATCCCCGTCGCGGGGCTCGACGGCACGGCGACCTCGCGCGTCGGCATCCGGCCGGCGAGCCACGCGAGCCGCCCCGCGTCCACCGCGAGCCGCATCGCCGTCGCCATCCGCACCGGGTCCTGCGCCTCGGCGAGGGCCGTGTTCATCAGGATCCCGTCCACGCCCTGCTCCATCGTGATGCACGCGTCCGACGCGGTGCCGACCCCCGCGTCCACGATCACCGGCACCGCCAGCCGGCGCTTGATGGTGCGGATGGCATACGGGTTCAGCAGGCCGAGGCCCGAGCCGATCGGCGAGGCGAGGGGCATCACGGCGGCGGCGCCGGCCTCCTCGAGGCGCAGCGCGGTGATCAGGTCGTCGTTGGTGTACGCGAGCACCTGGAACCCCTCGCGCGCCAGCACCCGGGTCGCCGCGAGCAGCCCCTCGACGTCGGGCAGGAGCGTCTCGCGGTCGCCGATCACCTCGAGCTTGATGAACTCGTTGAAGCCCGCCTCGCGCGCGAGGCGCGCGTAGCGGATCGCGTCGTCGGCGGTGTAGCAGCCGGCGGTGTTGGCGAGGAGGAAGTGCCGCTGCGGGTCGAGGTGGTAGAGGATCCCCTCCGCCTTCGTGCGGTCGAGGTCCACGCGGCGCACGGCCACGGTCACCACGTCGGCGCCCGAGGCCTCGATCGCCGCGACCATCTCGGCGGGGGTGCGGTACTTCCCCGTCCCCACCATCAGCCGCGACCGGAAGGCGCGGCCCGCGATGGTGAGCGGCGGGTCGGTGACGGGCATGGTGGCGGTCATCGTCGGCTCCAGTCGGGTCGGCGGGGGGCGGCCGGGGTCAGCCGCCGCCCACGAAATGTACGATCTCGATCTCGTCGCCCTCGTGCACCGGCGTCGCCGCCAGCGCCGGCCGGCGCACGATCTCGCGGTTGCGTTCCACGACCACCGTCCGGGGGTCGAGCTGCAGGTGCGCCAGCAGCGCGGCGAGGTCGGCGACCGGCGGCACGTCGCGCCGCTCGCCGTTGATCAGCAGCCTGAGCGTGGCCATCACCCCTCCATCCATGGCGCCAGCAGCGCCGCGGCGGCCGCCGCGGGGTCGGGCGCGTCCCAGAGGGCACGGATCGCGGCCACGCCCCACGCGCCGGCGTCGCGCACGCTCGCGGCGTTGGCGGTCGTGATCCCGCCGATCGCGATCACCGGCAGCCCGATCGCCGCCAGCGCGCGCACGAACCCGACCCCGCGGCCGGGCCGGCCGGGATGGCTCGGCGTCTCGAACACGTGGCCGGCGAGCAGGAAGTCGGCGCCCTCCGCCGCCGCGGCGCGCGCCTCCGCCTCGTCGTGCACCGAGCGGCCGATCCACCCCTCGCGCAGCACGCGCCGTGCGTCGGCGGGCGCGAGGTCGCCGGCCGCGAGCTGCACCCCCTGCGCGCCGATCGCCGCCGCGATGTCCGGCCGCCCGTTCACGAAGACCGACGCCTCCGCCGGTCGCGCGTTGGCGAGCAGCCGCTGCGCGAACGCGGCCAGGCGCGCCGCGCTCGCCTCGCGCGCCCGCGCGTGCAGCGCCACCGCCGAGCCCGCGCTCGCGATCGCGGCGGCGCGGCGGCCCACGTCGTCGCGCTCGAGCACCGCGGCGTCGGTCACGGCGTGCAGGCGGGGGAGCGGCCTCACGCGAAGCGCCGTCCCGCGACGCCGGGGTGCCCGCGCCGCCACTCGGCGACCGGCAGGCGCCGCTTGCCCGCCGGCTGCACCTCCACGATGCGCACGGCGCCGCTCCCGCAGGCGACGAGCAGCGCGTCGTCGGCGCCCAGGATCGTCCCGGGGGCCCCGGCGCCCTCCGCCGCGCGCGCGCCGAAGAGCTTCACGTCGGCGCCGTCGAGCTGCGTCCACGCACCGGGCGCCGGGTCGAAGGCCCGCACGCGCCGCGCGACGCGGGCCGCCGGCTCCTCCCAGCGGATGCGGGCCAGGCCGCGGTCGATCTTCGGCGCGTGGGTCGCGCGTGCGTGGTCCTGCGGCGCGTACACGTCGGTGCCGCGCGCCACGCGCGCCAGCGCGTGCACGAGGGTCGCCGCGCCCAGCTCGGCCAGGCGCGCCGACAGGGTGGCGGCGGTGTCGTCGTCGGCGATCGGCGTGGACGCGGTCTCGAGCACGTCGCCGGTGTCCATCCCCTCGTCGAGCCGCATGATGCTGACGCCCGTCTCGGCGTCGCCCTCGAGGATCGCCCACTGGATCGGCGCGGCGCCGCGGTGCCGCGGCAGCAGCGAGGCGTGCACGTTGAGCATCCCGTGCGGCGGGACGGCGAGCACGGCGGGACGCAGGATGTGGCCGTACGCCACCACCACCCCGACCTCCGGGCGGAGGCGCCGCAACTGCTCCAGGAAGACGTCGCCGACCGGCTTCTCGGGCTGCAGCACCTCCAGCCCCTGCGCCAGGGCGTACGCCTTGACCGGCGGCGGCACGAGCACCGACCGCGAGCGCCCCTGCGCGCGGTCCGGCTGCGTCACCACGGCTGCGACCTCGTGACCTGCCTGCAGGAGCGCCCGGAGGGAGGGAACCGCGAACTCGGGCGTCCCGAAGAAGACGACGCGCATCAGGCCCGTTCGGCGTTCTCCGGCTCGGGCATGCGCGTGTGTCCGGTGGCGCCCTTCCGCTCCTTCTTCCACTTCGACAGGATCCGCTGCCGCTTGAGCGGACCCAGGTGGTCGATGAACAGGATCCCGTCGAGGTGGTCGATCTCGTGCTGGATCGCCCGCGCGACGAGCCCCGACGCCTGCTTGCGGAAGCGCCGGCCCTCCGCGTCGAGGGCCTCGAGCACGATGTGCGCCGGCCGGGTCACGTCGCCATAGTGCTCGGGGATCGACAGGCACCCCTCCTCGGCGGTCGCCTTCCCCTCGGCGGCCACGATCACCGGGTCCACCATGGCGAAGCGCTCGCCGTCGGCGTCGATCACCGCGACCCGCTGCGCCACGCCGACCTGGTTGGCGGCGAGGCCCACGCCCCTCGCGACGTCCATCGTCTCGAACATGTCGGCGATGAGCGCGCGCGTCGCGTCGGTCACCTCGCCCACCTCGGGGCTCCGCTCCCGCAGCACCGGCGAGCCGAGCAGGTGGATCGCGCGCACGCTCACCGGGCCGCCCCCGCCACCTCGGGCGCCGCGACGTCGCCGACGCGCACGATCCGCGACCGCTCGACCACGAGGGTGGCCGTGCCCGACTCGATCGTGACCCGCATCTCGCCCGGCGTCTTCGACTCCTTGATCTCCTTCACCCGGCCGATGATCCCGCCGCTCGTCATGACCTCGTCCCCCTTCTTGAGGCCGTCGAGCAGCTCCTGGTGCTTCTTCCGCGCCTGCGACTGCGGGCGGATGATCAGGAAGTAGAAGACCAGGCCGATCGCCGCGACCTGGAAGAGCAGGATGCCGAGGCCGGCGGACGAGCTGCCGCCCTGCGGGGCCATCAGGCTGAACAGCATGCCAAGGTGCGTCACGTCTCTCCCCGTTCGTCGCGCGTCCGGTGACGCGCGAGCCAGTCCAGGTGCCACGACCCGAAGGTCCCGTCGAGGATCCGGCGCCGCGACTCCTCGGCGAGCCGGATCAGGAACCGCACGTTGTGCAGCGCCACCAGCCGCAGCGCCAGGAGGTCCTGCACCACGAACAGGTGGCGGAGGTACCCCCGCGGGAACCGCGTGCAGCACTCGCAGTCGCAGTGCGGGTCCAGCGGCGCGTCCGACGCGCGGAGCGCCGAGCTCTTCACGTTCACCCGGCCGCCCTCGGTGAGCCACGCCGTGCCGTGCCGCCCGTTGCGCGTGGCCGCGACGCAGTCGAAGAGGTCCACCCCGCGGGCGATCCCCTCCAGCAGGTCGGCCGGGAACCCGACCCCCATAAGATAACGGGGGATTTCAGTCGGCATTCGGGGGGCGAGGTCCTCCAGCACCCGGTGCATCAGCGGCTTCGGCTCCCCCACCGACAGCCCCCCGATCGCGATCCCGCTCCACGGCCCCTGCGCCAGGATCCCCTCGAGCGACGCGCGGCGGAGGTCGGCGTGGGTGCCGCCCTGCACGATCGGCCAGAGCGCCTGCCGGGGCTCGCCGCCCGCCGCCAGCTCCTCGTGCCGCCGCCGGCACCGCGCCAGCCAGCGGAGGGAGCGCTCCATCGCCTCGCGCGAGAGCTCGTGCGGCGCCTGCCCGGGTGCCACGTGGTCGAACTGCATGGCGATGTCGGCGCCGAGGGCCCACTGGATCTCGATCGACTTCTCGGGCGAGATGAACCGCCAGCTCCCGTCCACGTGGCTGCGGAACTCCACCCCCTCCTCGGTGATGCGGCGCAGCTCCTCGAGCGAGAAGACCTGGAAGCCGCCCGAGTCGGTGAGCATCGGCCCGCCCCATGTGGTGAAGCGCTGCAGCCCGCCCATCGCCCGCACCACCTCCTCGCCCGGCCGCAGGTGCAGGTGGTAGGTGTTGGCGAGCACGATCTCGGCGCCGGCGCGGCGGACCTCGTCGGGGTGCAGCCCGCGCACCACCGCGTGCGTCCCCACCGGCATGAACGCCGGCGTGTGCACGCGGCCGTGCGGCAGGTCGAGGGTGCCGGCGCGCGCCCAGCCCACCGCGCGCTCGAGCCGGAAGCGGAAGCTCGGGCGGCCGGTCCCGCTGCCGGCGACGGGGTCGGGGAGGGCGGTCATGGGGTGCCGCCGCTCAGAGGATGACCATCGCGTCGCCGTACGAGTAGAACCGGTACCGTGCGGCGACGGCGTGCCGGTAGGCCGCCATCGTCGCCTCGTATCCGGCGAACGCGGCGACGAGCATGATGAGGGTGGAGCGGGGCAGGTGGAAGTTCGTCTGCAGCCGGTCCACCACCCGGAAGCGGAAGCCGGGGGTGATGAACAGCGCCGTGCTCGACGCGCCGGCGCGCACGGTGCCGTCGTCGCGCGCCGCGCTCTCCAGCGCGCGCACCACCGTGGTCCCCACGGCCCACACGCGGCCGCCGCGCGCGCGCGCCGCCGCGACCTGCGCCGCCAGGCGCTCGGGGATCTCGTAGCGCTCCTCGTGCATCACGTGCGCCGACGGGTCCCGCACCTCCACCGGGCGGAAGGTGCCGGGCCCCACCTCGAGGTCGAGCGAGCCGATCACGACCCCCTTCGCCGCGAGCGCGTCGAGGATGGCGTGCGTGTAGTGCAGCCCTGCCGTCGGCGCCGCGACCGAGCCCTCGCGCTCCGCGTACACGGTCTGGTAGCGCTCCTCGTCCACGTCGGTGGGGTCGTGCGTGATGTAGGGCGGCAGCGGCAGCCGGCCGTGGCGGGCGATCACCTCGTCGGCGGTGCCGCCGTGGAAGCGCACGTGCCGCATCCCGTCGTCGCGGACGAGCACCGTCTCGACCTGCATCCCGGAACCCAGCACGATCGCCTTCCCCGGGCGCAGCGCGCTCCCCGGCCTGCCCATGGCGAGCCACGTGCCGTCGGCGTTCGGGTGGACCAGCAGCACTTCGGCGGGCCCGCCGCCGGGCCGCGCGCCGACGAGGCGCGCGTGGCGCACGCGCGTGGAGTTGAGCACGAGGAGGTCGCCCGGGGGGATGAGCTCGACGACCTGCGGGAACCGCAGGTCGCGCAGCGCGCCCGACTCGCGCTCCACCGCCAGGAGGCGGCTCGCCCCCCGCTCGGCGGTGGGGGCCTGCGCGACCAGCTCGCCGGGGAGCGCGTAGTCGAAGTCGTCGGTCGTCAGCGCGCGGGGCGGCGCGGCCTCAGCCATCGAAGAGCGCCTGCTGGCTCCCCGCGGGCGGCGTGACGCCGAAGCGCTCGTACGCGCGGCGGGTGGCCTGGCGGCCGCGCGGGGTGCGCTCGAGGTAGCCCTGCTGGATCAGGTACGGCTCGTACACCTCCTCCAGGGTGCCCGCGTCCTCGCCCACCGCGACCGCGACGGTGCCGAGCCCCACGGGACCGCCGCCGAACTTCTCGATGATCGTCGTGAGGATGCGGGCGTCCATGTCGTCGAGCCCGAACTCGTCCACGTTGAGCCGCTGCAGCGCCTCGGCGGCGACCGCCGCGGTGACCCGCCCGTCGGCGCGCACCTGCGCGTAGTCGCGCACGCGCCGGAGCAGGCGGTTCGCCACGCGCGGGGTGCCGCGGCTGCGGCGCGCGATCTCGAGCGCGCCCGCGTCGTCGATCGGGGTCCTCAGCACCGCGGCCGAGCGCAGGAGGATCCGCTGCAGGTCGTCGGGGGCGTAGAACTGCAGCCGCTCCACGATCCCGAAGCGCGCCCGCATCGGCGGCGTGAGCAGGCCGAAGCGCGTGGTGGCGCCGACGAGGGTGAAGCGCTCGAGCGCCATCGGGATCGTCTGCGCCGCGGGCCCCTCGCCGATGCGCACGTCCACCCGGAAGTCCTCCATCGCCGGGTAGAGGAACTCCTCGAGCTGCGGCCGCAGGCGGTGGATCTCGTCGATGAAGAGGATGTCGCCCCGCTGGAGCGACGTGAGGAGCCCCACGAGGTCGCCCGGCCGCTCGAGCACCGGGCCCGAGCTGGTGCGCAGCTGCACCCCCATCTCCTTCGCGAGGAGCATGGCGAGGGTCGTCTTGCCGAGGCCGGGCGGGCCGAAGAAGAGCAGGTGGTCGAGCGCCTCGCCGCGGCCCTTCGCGGCGTCGATCGCGATCTGCAGCGACTGCCGCACCTGCGGCTGGCCGACGAACTCGTCGAGCCGCGACGGCCGCAGCGCCGCCTCCGCGCCGGACTCGTCGGCGAGGGCGTCGGGCGTGGTGATCTGGAGGCGCGGCATGGCGGGAAGGGTAATGGGGGGCGCCGCGCCGCTCACGGGCCCGCGCTCAGCGCTCGGCGGTCGCCTCCCAGCGCACCGGCCGCCGGCCGCGCCGCACCGCGTGCCGCGCCCCGCAGCTCGCGCAGCGGTCGCGCGTCTCGGTGGTGTCGGCGGGGACGAGCTTGCGGTTCGTCGTGCCGCAGCGGGTGCAGAGCCACTCGGCGGTCGCGGCGGGGATCGTCATCGGGGCGTCACCGCGCGGCGCGCGCCGGCGCGAGCTGCTGGAGGGCGCGGCGCAGCAGCGCCTGCGTGTCGGCCGGCCCGCCGTCGGCGACGGCGGCGCGCACCGCCTCGTCGGCCTGCGCGGGCGGGTAGCCGAGGCCGACGAGCGCCTGCACCGCGGCGTCGGCGCCGCCCGCCGCCGCGCCGGGCGTGGCCGCCGTCGCCGGGAGGTCGTCGAGCTTCCCCTCGAGGTCGAGCAGGAGCCGCTCCGCCTTCTTGCGGCCGATCCCGCTCACGCTCGCGAGCGCCGCCACGTCGCGCCGGCGGATGCTCTCCACCGTGCGGTCGGCGCCGAGGTGGGAGAGGAGCGCCAGGGCGAGCCGCGGGCCGATCCCGCTTGCGGCGAGGAGCCGCCGGAAGAGCGTCCGCTCCACCGGCCGGTCGAACCCGAAGAGCGACCACTCCTCCTCGCGCACCACCAGCTCGGTGAAGAGCGTCACCCGGTGGCCGGGCGGCGGGAGGCGCTCGAAGACGCCCAGGGGGACGGTGACGGCGTAGCCGACGCCGCCGTCGGTGTGGACCACCACCGTGTCGCCCTCCCGGTCGGCGACCGTGCCTGAGACGCTGGCGATCACCGGGTGGCGAGCGCAGGCGCCGCGCGCGCGCGCGGCAGCGCCTGCAGGAAGAGGTGCGTGAGCGCCACCGCCACGCCGTCGGCGGCGTCGGAGGGCGAGGGGGCGCGCGCGAGCCGGAGGTGCTGCGCCACCATGTAGCCGACCTGCGGCTTCAGCGCCGCCCCGCGGCCCACGATCGCCTTCTTGACCTGGGCCGGCGAGTACTCCCCGATCGCCACGCCGGCGGTCTCGGCGGCCAGGAGGATCACGCCGCGCGCGTGCGAGAGGACGATGGTGGTGCGCGCGTTCCTGCCCTGGAAGGCCGACTCGATCGCGAGCGCGTCGGGGCGGTGGCGGTCGAGCAGCCCGCGGACGCCGTCGTGCAGCACCTTCAGCCGGGCCGGGAGCGGCGCCGCGGCCGCGGTGCGCAGCACGCCGCACTCCACCAGCCGCGCCGGCGCCCCGCGCGCCGCCTCGACCACGCCGAAGCCCATGACGGCGGTGCCCGGGTCGATGCCGAGGACCTTCACCGGCCGCGCGGGCTCAGGAGTCGGCCGCGGCGAGCTGCGTCGCGTCGATGTCGAAGTTCGAGGAGACCTTGCTCACGTCGTCCAGCTCCTCGAGCGCCTCGAGGAGGCGCAGGAGGCGCGCGGCGTCCTCGCCCTCGACCTTCACCGTGTTGCGCGGCACCATCTCGAAGCCGGCCGACTCGACCGGGATCCCCCGGGCGCGCAGCGCCTCCTGCACCGCGTGCAGGTCCTGCACGGCGGTCGAGAGCACGTACTGGTCGCCCTCGCGCGTGAAGTCGTCGGCGCCGCACTCGAGGGCGAGCTCCATCATCCGGTCCTCGTCGCCGGCGGCGGCGGGGACGCTGATCAGCCCCTTGCGGTCGAACATCCACGCCACCGAGCCGCTGGCGCCCATGTTGCCGCCGTTGCGGCTGAAGGCGTGCCGGATCTCGGCGACGGTGCGGTTGGGGTTGTCGGTCGAGGCCTCGATGAAGATCGCGGCGCCGCCGGGGCCGTAGCCCTCGTACGTCACCTCCTCGTACGCCGCCCCCTCCAGCTCGCCGGTGCCCTTCTTGATGGCGCGCGTGATGTTCTCGTTGGGCATGTTCTGCGCGCGCGCGGCGTCGATGGCGAGGCGCAGCCGCGGGTTGCCCCCGGGGTCGCCGCCGCCGGCGCGCGCGGCGACGGTGATCTCGCGGATGAGCTTGGTCCACACCGAGGCGCGGCGCGCGTCGGTGACGGCCTTCTTGCGCTTGATCTGGGCCCACTTGCTGTGGCCGGCCATCGCGGAACTCCTTGCGGCGTACGACGTTCGGACGGGGACAAGGTACTGCTACCGCTCCGGATCCTCCATGTCCTCGAACCGCAGCCAGCGCCGGTAGAAGAACAGGTCCACCATCGTCGTCGGCCCGTGGCGGTTCTTGGCCACGAGCAGCTCGGTGGCGCCCTCGATCCCCTGGTCGGCGTGGTACATCTCCTCGCGGTAGAGCCCCAGCACCACGTCGGCGACCTGCTTCACGGCGCCGACGCCGCCCAGGTCGTCGAGCGTCGGGCGCTTGTCGGGGCGGGCGCGGTCGAGCCCGGGCGTGCCGGCGAGGGCCAGCACGGCCACCCGCGCTCGCAGCGCCAGCCCCTTGAGCGCCCGCGCGGCGAGCGCCACGCGCTCCTCGAGCCGCGTGGCCGCGAGGTCGGTCGCGACGAGCTGCAGCGCGTCCACCACGAGGAGCCGCGGCGCGGGGTCGGCGCGCGCCGCCTCCTCCACCTCCTCGAACGACGCCCCCGCCAGCGGCCGCACGGCGAGGGGGGTCGCCTTCAGCCGGTCGGTGACGGAGGTGAGGCCCAGGCGCGTGGGCTCGTCGAGGCGGCCCTGGCGCAGGTCCTCGAGCGCCACGCGCCCCTCCATCGCCAGCGCGCGCTCGAGCACCCGCTCGGGGGGCATCTCGCCGGTCAGGAAGGCCGCCGGGTGGCCGGCCGCCGCCGCGCGGAGCGCGATGCCGAGCCCGAGCGCCGACTTCCCGCTCGCCACGTCGCCCGCGAGCACCACGAGGTCGCCGCGGCGCAGGCCGCCGGCGAGCGCGCGGTCGAGGGTGGGGAAGCCGGTCGGCACGGCGTCGGGGTCGGGCGCGGTGGCGTCGGGCCCCTCGAGCCGGCGGCGCACCGGCTCGAACGGCGAGCCGGCCGATGGATCGTGTCGTGCCATCCGCGAAAGCTAGCGCGGCTCGCGGCCGGCCGGCGCCGTCACGCCGCGCCCCCGCCGCGCGGCGAGCGCGATCTCGCCCACCAGCGCGCCGGTCTCGGCGCCGAGGGCGTCGGCGGCCGGGGCGGCGAGCTGCGACAGGGCGAGCAGCGCCGCCTCGGGCGTCGCCTGGCGCAGCAGGGCCACGGCGCCGGGGAGCGCACGGCGGAGCGGCGCCGGCAGTCCCGGGCTCTCGGCGCGCTCCGTGAGGTCGCGCAGCCGGCGCTTCACCGCGGCCGGCGGCGGGGGGTCGGCGACGAGCAGGTCCTCGGCGGCCCGCACGGCGAGCCAGAGCGCGAAGATCCCCTCCCGGCGGAGGGCGCGCGGCTCGGCGGCGAGGGGGGCGAGCAGGGCGTCGGAGGCGGGCATGCCGGAAAGTATGCCGGCGTTGCCGCCCCTCCGGCACCGGGGCTATGATGGCAGGGTATGCCCCGCCCGAAGAGCGTCCTCTGGGTGGATGACGAGGTCGACAGTCTCACGCCTCACATCCTCTTCCTGCAGCAGCAGGGCTTCCAGGTCGACACCTCCACGCACGGCGACGACGCGATCGTCCTGCTGCAGCAGAAGCCCTACGGCGTCGTGCTCCTCGACGAGCAGATGCCGGGGCGCCGGGGGCTCGAGATCTTCCGCGCGATCCGCGAGATGGACGTCGCCACGCCCGTGGTGATGGTCACCAAGAGCGAGGAGCCCGACACCCTCACCGACGCGATCGGCGGCGAGGTCGCCGACTTCCTGGTGAAGCCGGTGAGCCCGCGCCAGGTGCTGACCGTGGTGACGCGGCTCGTGGAGGGGGACCGGATCCGCCAGCAGCGCCTCTCGCGCGACTTCGCCACCCGCTTCCGGGAGCTGGAGGCGCGGCGCGGCGCGCGCATGGCGTGGCGGGAGTGGATCGAGCTGGTGGTGGAGCTCGCGGAGTGGGAGGCGCGGCTCGGCGCCGCGCGGGAGCCGGGGCTGCAGGAGGCGCTCCGCACCCTGCAGGCGTCGCTGCGCCAGGACTTCGCGCACTTCATCGGCGAGCACTATCCCGAGTGGGTGCGCAACGCCCGCGCCGACCGCCCGCCGCTCTCGGTGGACGTGGGACGCGAGTTCCTCCGGCCCGTGCTCGAGCAGCAGGGCCGCGTGCTGCTCGTCGTGGTGGACTGCCTCCGGCTCGACCAGTGGGCGGTGCTGCGGCCGCTCGTCTCCGACCTCTTCGACGTCGAGACGGCGCACTACTTCTCGATCCTCCCCACCGCGACCCCGTTCTCGCGCAACGCCATCTTCGCCGGGATGTACCCGGCGGAACTCAAGGCGCGCTACCCGGCGCACTGGCGGGAGGACGACGAGCAGTCGCTCAACGCCCACGAGCAGGAGCTGCTCGCGGTGCAGCTCGAGGCACAGAGCGGCCACCCGGTGCCGGTGCGCTACGAGAAGGTGTTCAGCGCGGCGGAGGGCGACCAGCTCCTGCGGCGCCTCCCGGCGCACCTCGCGCAGCCGGGGGTGACGGCGCTCGTCTTCAACTTCATCGACCAGCTCACGCACGGGCGCACCGAGAACGACACCCTCTTCGAGGTGGCGCGCGACGCCTCGGCGCTGCGCAGCCTCACCCGCACCTGGTTCGAGCGCTCGGCGCTGCTCGAGGCGCTGCGCGAGGCGGAGCGGCGCGCGGTGCCGGTGCTGCTCACCACCGACCACGGCTCGATCCACTGCCACACGCCCGCGACCGTCTTCGCGAAGCGCGACGCCACGAGCCACCTGCGCTACAAGTTCGGCGACGACCTCCGCGCCGAGGACCCGGAGGCCGCGCTGGTGGTGGACGACCTCGCCGCCTACGGCCTGCCGGCGCGCGGCCACCACTCGCGGCTGCTGCTGGCGACGGGCGACCGCTTCTTCGTGTATCCCACCAAGCTCCGCGAGTACCAGGCGCGCTATCGCGGCGCCTTCCTGCACGGCGGTGTCTCGCCCGAGGAAGTGATCCTGCCGATCGCGCTCCTCACGCCCCGCCGCGGCTGACCCGGCCCGGGATGCAGGCCGCGACCCGGCGGGTCCTCCTCGTCGCGCGGTTCGGCGACGGCGTGCACGCGCACAACGCCCTGCGGCAGCGCGCGCTGGAGCGGCTGGGGTGCGAGGTGCGGGTGGTGGACCTGGCCGGCGGCGGCGGGCTCCTGGGCCGCCTGCGCGGCGCCGTCCTCCCCGGCCGCGTGCGCGACGCGCTGCGCGCGCATCGCCCCGACCTCGTCGTGGCCGTGGACGCCGACGAGCTGGCCCCCGACGCGATCGGCGCGCTCCGGCGCGAGCACCCCGCGCGCTGGGTCCACTGGCTCTGCGACGCCACCCGGCCGCTCGCGCGCGTCGCCGACCTCGCCGTCGCCTACGACCGGGTCTTCGCCAACGGCGCCGACGTCGCCGCGGCGCTCGACGGCGTGGGGCTCCCGCCCGTCACCCTCCTCCCGCCGGGGTGCGACCCCTCGGTGCACCGGCCGCTGCGCGCCACGGAGCTCTTCCGCGCCAACGTCGCCTTCGTGGGCCGCGCCACCCCGCGCCGCGAGGCGATGCTGGCCGGGCTCGCCGGGTTCGGGCTGGCGCTCTGGGGCGAGGGCTGGCGGCGCACGGCGCTGCGCGACTACTGCCGGGGGGAGAAGCTCGACGTGGTGGACTACCTGCGCGCCTACGCGGGCGCCACCGTCGCCGTGAACCTGCACCACGAGCGCGAGGGGAGCGACGAGCCGGGCGACGGGCTCAACCCCCGGCTCTTCGAGCTCGCGGCGCTCGGCGCCGCCCAGGTGGTGGACCGCCGCCCGGGGCTCGAGGGCTGCTTCGACCCGCGCCACGAGGTGGTGGCGGTGGCCGACGCGCGCGAGCTGAGGGCGGTGGTCGGCGACCTCGTGCACGCGATGACCGCCGCCGAGCGGCTGGGGGAGGCGGCGCGGCAGCGGGCGCTGCGGGCGCACACCTACATGCACCGGATGCGGGTGGTGCTCGGCGCCTAGTTGTCGCTGACAAAGAGGTTGTTCACAGCGCCAGCCGTGTGAGCGGCGGCTGCAGGCCGAGCGCCCAGTGCGGGCGCTCGGCATTGTAGTATCGCACGAACGTCGGCAGCGTGGCGGCCCGG
>Ga0101944_10001786_pt1 | contig 40623 bp, 43 predicted proteins | sample DewCreD2012metaG_FD_75245 | JGI IMG/M metagenome (GOLD analysis project Ga0101944, IMG submission 75245) | Hot spring sediment bacterial and archeal communities from British Columbia, Canada, to study Microbial Dark Matter (Phase II) - Dewar... ... | reverse complement strand
GGAGAACGCCTGCCCAGGCAGCAGGCTTTGGGAAATGGGATTGGTACAGTCTGATAAGGGCAATGATTTGCAGAAATTATTTAGACTGCTGATTTGGAAACAGTGTCTGTCTGTACATATCTATGGCTCATCAAATAATCTTTGGAGGGGGTTTCTTCTGGTGCATGGAAGCTGTTTTCAAGGCGGTCCCGGGTGTGTCAGTCACATCAGGATATGCAGGGGGACATAGCAGCAATCCTAAATATGAGGACGTTTGCTCAGGTTCCACAGGACATGCAGAGGTGGTTAGGATCTCCTATGACAAAGGCAGGGTCTCGCTTTCACAGCTGCTTGACCTGTTCTTTCTGTCCCATGACCCTACGACAGGGAATAGGCAGGGAAATGACATCGGCTCGCAGTACAGGTCAATAATCATAGCAGGAGATGATGAGCTGAGAGAGATCAAATCCTATATATTGAAACTTGAGAAGAAGCTCGGCAGGAAATTGACAACAGAACTGAAGCGAGATGGCAGGTTCTATCCTGCAGAGGAGAATCACCAGGATTACTACAGGAAGCATCCTCTGCATCCTTATTGCATGTTCGTCATCAGGCCTAAACTGAAAAAGGCAGGAAAGCTCCAACCCATCTTGAATGTTTGAAAGTATTTAAATAGATGCCCGTATATTCAGTTTCTTGGTGGTGCTTATGAGAATATTATTGAGAATGTTAATGATGTTGGGAGCAGCCCTGTTTGTACTGGGCTGCCAGGTAGCAACTGATAAGACAATAGCAGGTTTCGAGGATTGCGTGAAAGCAGGAAACCCTGTTATGGAGAGCCATCCGCGGCAGTGCAGGGCAGGAGACAAGACTTTTACAGAGCAAATAATAGGGGGACAGCGAGATGAATTCGGGTGCCTTGTTCCTGCAGGATATTCATGGAGCGAAGAGGCTGGCGCCTGTATAAGGGGGTTTGAGCTGGATTCAAGCCAGAAGAAGGCTGCAAAGATAGCTGTTGCGCCTTATAGCATGAGGATGACAGTTGTGTCTGTGGAGACATTGCGATGCCCCGGCTGCTTCGATGTAATACTTGAGAGAAACGATAATCAGGAAAGGATACCTGTCACTCTTGTGAACTGGGCAGTCTCACCTGTGTCAATGTCTGCAAGGGAGCGTCTCTGCACTAAAGAAGAGAAGTCTGCAGAAATTTGCACAATGGATTACTCGCCCGTGTGCGGAAATGACGGCCAGACTTACAGCAATGCCTGCCAAGCGTGCGCAAGCAAAAATGTTGAATCTTATGTGATAGGGGAGTGCGGCATGCAACCTAAGATTCACATCTGCACTGCTCAAGAGAAAGCGAGGCAGGGATGCACAAAGGAATACATGCCTGTCTGTGGCGATGATGGCAAGACTTACAGCAATGCCTGCATGGCATGCATAAGCAAAACAACGACCTCTTATTCAGAAAGTGAATGCCCTGCTCTAGACATGGTTGGTGGTGAAAAGGATGCCAAGGGGTGTATGGTAGCAGCTGGATATGCATGGTCAGCGGAAGTGGGCGGATGCATCAGAGCCTGGGAATTGTCACAGGAAGACAAGAAGGCAGCAAGGATTGCCGCAGATGCATTCACTGTTCCTATGACAGTAATATCTGTCGAGTATCTTGGTTCACAGGGAAGCTACAAGGTCGTCTTGCAGGACAATGATAATCAGGAAAGGTCAGAGATAACTATCAAGGGTTGGGAGGTCTCTGGTGTTGCATAGTATCAATCATGCTGTCCAGCGAATCAATGGTATCGCACACTTTACTTATTTCAGTCATGGAACTATCAGCCGTATCTGGATAGATGCTTGATGAGTAGGCAAGGTAGCCTATGAGCCTCTCCAACTGTATTCGGTAAGCAAGGATATGGAGCAGGTTGGCTTTTTGCGCATTGTCAGTATCCATTAAGCTTAGCAAAGGGATTTGCTTTGCCGAAGCTGGTCTGCCATTTTCTGATAAGGCATATCTTTCTGATAAGGCATATAAGTCTCTTCCAAGCCTGGACCTTATAAGATTGTCAAGATGAAACAGGTCTTTTGCTCTTTGCTCAATAAAAGGTTCTATCTCGTATCTTATGCAGGGATAGGCATCTGCAAAACTACGAAGGCCAACAAGCTGTGCTTGCAGCCTGCAGTAAATGGTCTCTGTTCGTTCAAGCTGTTCAGGGCTGACATTTCCCCTTTTCCATCTGGCAGTTGAAATGACCGCTTCTTGGTATTTCTCGAAGAGGAGCCTATTATGAACGCTGAAGAGGTGTCCGAGCCTTGAATAGAAGCTCTGGCCTGTCTCGTAACTCTGTAATCTAAAGCCCATCCTGAAATCATTGATGATTCTGTCGCTCTGCATTACGCCGATAGTTTCCTTGATGATATTTAAGGATTTCTAGAAGAAATAGATCATGACAGGCAGGAGCAGGCAGCCCATGGCATGCGTCCTTGTGACCTTGGCTTTCGCAGGCAGGATCCCTATCGCTGTACCGACAATGAGCACGATAAGTCCCAGCCAGCCGGTAAGGATGATAGTGAGGGATATTATGAACACTATGACTGCTGAGACTAGCCTGGCGTAGCTTACTCTGCCTATAAGCTTGGCAAAGCCTTTGCCTATAAATAGGGCTAGGACAGTTGCGGTGCCTCCTGCAACAAGAGCTGTCACAATGAAGAGCAAAATGTTGCTTGGTTCGCCAATAAGCTTCTGGACAGCGATTATTGAGCCGTTCCGCGCCTTTGAAAGCACCTGGAATGTGACTAGGCTCAGGACAAAGTTAGCAGTGCTTATCGCCCCCATCAATATCATGAAGCCATGGTCGCCAAGCTTCCTCGTTATCTGCATAGAAAGGACAGCGGCAGTTGATGCGCCAAGACCAGGCATCGTCGCAGTTATGAATCCGCTTATCTGCCCTGAGAAGAGGGCTTTCATCGTTATCCATGGTTTCAGCTGTATCTCGTCGCTTTCTTCCTGAGGAGGTATGCTCTGCGATTCAAGCAGGCTGATAATAAGGGTTGAGATACCGAAAAGCCCTGAGAGCATAGGGAAAAGCGGGTCTTTTAGCGTTTCCATTCTGAACACTATCAGTCCAAATGCTCCGGAAAGCAGGAACACGAGCACAGCCCATGCCTTATTTCTGTCCCTAAATATCATAAATACCACAGTTGTCAAGAGCATCCAGCCTATGTATGGAACAATCAGTGGATAGCCGCATCTCACGACTGGCAGAAGCAGAGGAAACATCATGGCAGAGAGGATTAGCGAGGAAAGGCTTCCTACAAGAGTGAGCTTGACAGCCATCATTCCGTTTCCCCTGAGAAGGTACCTATGCCCCGGAAGCACGCCAAGCGCAGTATCCGCGTCAGGCGCACCGAGGAATATAGATGGCAGGCTGTCAAGGAAAGTGTGCGTGACAGACATCGCGACGACGAACACACAGAGCACGACTGGATTTGTATAGAGGAGAAGCCAGGGCGATATCGAAAGCATCATCACAGACACGAGATTGATGTGGATACCTGGTGTGAGTCCTGTGAAGACCCCGGCAAGAATACCTATGCCAATGGCAATCATTATCTTCAGCAGCATATTCTCGGATATGTTCTGATATTCATATTTTTCTCCAAGAGGTAGCCGCAAGATTCGGGTGCATGGCTGAAGGGGTTTCTATTATCCCGGAGAATTTCACCATTCCGGAACAGATTAAATTATAATCTTCGGGGACTTTGAAAATTTAGTCCTTGTACTGGCATAACTCCTTTCTAATCTATTGGTCAATTCATATTGTAGAGAAATGATACGATAACCCCAAAGGCCAATCCAATGTAGTGCGCAAAGAAGTCCACAGCTCCGCTTTCCGTTACAGGGTTCTTTGGGAACAGGTCAATGAGTCCTGCGATGAAAAAAAGGATAATTAAGACCAGAAGCCCTATCTCGAGAATATCCTCTTTTTTGAATCTGATTTTGCAGATGCTCCTTATTGTTGGTAGGTACTGGGTTAGTGACACAGTGAGAACCAATAAACCCAGGAGTAGGGGGTACGTTCTCCAAGAGTGGTTGGCATAAATGGTAGCGAACACGATAAGAATTGCACTTAACGGGATGTACAGCGCCGGCAGGGAGAACAAATTGGTTTTGGTCTTACTGGCAAAATACGCAATAAACCACATGGGCAGAAATCCAACCAGGGCCGACACAATTAAGGAACCACCAAGAAGTCTGCCAAGCCTTAATGCAAATGTAGGGTATATAATCACTGCCAAAATCCCCATAAGGATGGGCAAAACCAATACAGTGAACATCATTGTCTTGAATAAAAGCTGCTTCTTGCTTATCCTGTTGGCCAGAATCAGTAAGGCCACTGAAACCATTAGTAGAAAAGCAAGGTTTGTCATTAGATGTTCAACATCCCGGTGTATGAAGGCATGTGTGAAGAACTGCCACCAGCTCGGCTTGTGGAGGCTTAGCGGCATCTGGGTCCTGATGCTAAAAGGCAGGAACATCACCATGACCCAGACAAGAGGCAGAAGCAGTATTTTCATGATATCCACAGGGGTTAACCCTTTTATTAGCTGGTGCCAATTAGCATTGAGAGGGTTATTTTTTTTATCTCCTGCATGTAGTTTATGAGTCATATATTTTGAATATTAACTGTGCATATTAAAATAATATGCTTCTTAAAGTATTTTCAACATTTATATCTTCAACACTTATATATTCTGTCCTTAAAAAGTTGATACCTGCTATTATGTCAGAACCAAAGAGAGTTGGTTAAAACAAACGTTTATATAGCCCGAGCCCAAGATTACCAATATGAAAACCCACGCAATCGCCCTGACTGTGCTTGCCATATTCGTTATCCTGATAATCCTGGACTACATCTGGTTAGGCATCCTGACAAAGAAGTTCATAATTAGCGAGTTCGGCCCGCTGGTTTCTGTGAAAAACGGCGGGCTTCAGATAAACCTTGCAGCGGGCATCCTGACATGGCTCATCATCGCTCTAGGAGTTTTCATCTTCGCAGTCTACCCATCCTCAACAATAGGAAAAGCGGCCCTCATGGGCGCAGTCTTCGGGTTTATCTCATACTCTATCTATGACCTAACTAACCTCACCTTTATCAAGGACTATCCTGTGAAGTTCGTTTTCGTGGATATCGCATGGGGCACTTTCCTCTGCGCCGCGATTTCCACAGTTGGCTACTACATTAAAAGCCTGTTCTGATGATAACTGAAATCCTGCTCGGACTGGGAATCTCTTACACAGTTCTTTTCCTATTGTCCATCGTTCTCAAGGACAACTCAATCGCAGACATCTTTTGGGGATTTGGCTTCCTACAGGTGGCTATACATTCATTCATCCTCTCAGATTCATCTGCTTTCAGCAGATATATACTTCTCGCTGTCATAACTGCATGGTCGCTGAGGATCTCCATTTACATTCTCTCGAAGAAGCTAATCCACAGAGGTGAGGACAAGCGCTATGCCAAGTGGAGAGCAGAATGGAAAGCCTTCTATGCCAGGTCTTTCTTTCAGGTCTATGTCTTGCAGGGGTTCCTTCTCTTCGTGATATCGCTGCCAATAATAATCTTCATGGACTCACCTACAGGTATTACTGGAGTATTCATCGCAGGCATCCTTATTTCCATTTTCGGGCTCGTTTTCGAGACTATAGCAGATTTGCAGCTCAGGTCCTTCATGATGACCAAGAAGAAGGGCGAGATAATGAAGCAGGGGCTCTGGAGGTATTCAAGGCACCCGAATTATTTCGGCGAGAGCGTATTCTGGTTGGGCATAATGATTATTGCCCTCCCTGTTTCATTAATCGCAGCTATAAGCTGGCTAACTATAACATTCCTTTTAAGGTTCGTATCAGGCGTCCCGCTCGCAGAAGAGCGCATGAAGGACAACCCTGAATTCCAGGAGTACATGAAACACACACCGCCTATCTTACCTAATCTTTTCAAGAAGTGAGTGCAATCGCACAATAACTATATTATATGCCTTTTTTTTCAACCGCTGCTTGGCATACTCAAACGATTACGGGATATGGTAAGAGCGGCTATGGCATTTAAACAAGAAAGAAAACCAATGGCTTGGACATCCTCATATCATAGAAGATGCTAAAAGCCATTGATAAACAAAGTCCCGTCGTTCTTAAGGGAAATCAGGTATCTCCAAGCCTTCAGGCAACTCGAAATCTTCCGGAAACCCTTCAGGTAAACCCGCAGGGTATCCAGCAGGCATGGTTTTTGCCTCTGCCGGCAGGTTGAATTCGCTGTCAGAGACGCTTGTGGAATAGCTGATTGCTGTCATCTCCGACATAAATTTGCCGGATTCAGTCTTCACATAAAGAGGGACTCCTTCTTTACTGTAGCAGTATTCAGAAGTGCCTTGGTCCATGAATATCTTGAAGCACTCTGTGCTTGCCCCGGCTATTACGCGTCCAGGAAGACTCTCTGTCCTGTAGCGCTCGATATTCTGCTTGATTTCTGATTCTGTGTCGGTTGTCTGAGCGCTATCAACTTTCATGCATGACCAGCCGCTTGGAGCATTGTTGCAGGTGAAAAGTTGCTTTTCCAAAAGATAGGTGCGCATCTCCCTGCCCATATTGTTCATATCAGTTCTCATGCTGGAACCCTTGAAGTATTGTGTCATCTGTCCCTCGCCTGTCATCCCAGAGGTTTGGTAAGTCACTTTATACTGCGGTACTTTGGAGAATATTGATTTCAGCCTGGCTGAAGCCTGCTCAGTCACAGTTTCTTTTTTGGGCATATCTTTTGGAGCTTCTTTAATCGCTGCTTGATTTGTATCTTCGACTGGTGGGATTGTGCCCCTGCTGCATCCAACGACAATTAGTATTCCTATCAATGCCAAGATTATGTATCTCATGTTATCGCCCCCTTTTCGGTAAGGGAAGCATCTGTTTTTTTTAAACGTTTCCTTTAAACCATGCCTTTTTATAGTAGGCGTATTTTCGAATAAAGGCGTATTTTCGAATAAGTATCTAGGATTCTACTGCAATTAGCTTTAAGCCATCAACAGAATAGCCCTAAAATACCCCCTTATATATACGCTATATATAATCCAATGTATACCCAATGTATATACCTAATGGAAAAACTATCAGCCTTCTTTCATTTTTCAGCAGTAATTCCGCACCAAGTATAGTTTTTTCTTACATTTTCACTATTATTTTAATTGAAATCATGATAACACATATAAACAGCAGATTCTTTGGTAGTCCAGCAGAAAGAACCTGCCAGTGAAAAAGTTTATATACCACTGAATAAAGGAGAACAATGCTTAAGCGTAATAAAATGGCTACTAAAGGGTTTAATAGGTCTATCAGTCTACAAAAAATTTTGGAAAGAGATGAGATAATTGACTAAATCACAATCAATTTGCACATACATTATGTTTTTTGCAGCATTAGTGTTATCCATGGCATCGGTTCATGGCTACGATTCAGACCCCGCCAAAGTTGCAGACGGCAAGGCTGTATTTGTTGATATGAACAATCCTGAGTGCAGTGATAATATTGATTGGACAACTGCAAAGAACCCGGCAAAGCCATTCTGCAGCGTTTCAAAAGCTATGGCTGTAGCGGAAAGCGGAGGTACAATCTATATACGGGCTGGTACTTATAACAGCTGGCACACTTTAAATGGAATCAATCCTTCATCACAGATAACCTTTATCAACTACCCTAATGAAAAACCGGTTCTAATCAATTCAATATCTGATTTCTTGAAAGCAGGTAATTCAATGTGGCAGAAAAAGACAGACGCAGCCACTTACTGGGTTTCGAATCCGGTCTCTGATGAGCTAAGCACAAGCGGCACTGTGCATCTATCTGATGGCACTCTTTTTGCTACTTACTCAAGTTTGACCGATTTCAAGGGAAGCAGGCAGGATGCAGCGTATTTCGATGTCCAGAAGCGCCAGGTATATATTCGCTTTAAGGACCAGACCAAGGATCCAAGGACCTTGCCTTTGTATGTCTCCAGGAAGGGTCCTGGTGTTGTTCATCTAAATGGTATTTCTGGTGCAGGAATCAAGCTAAAAGGTCTCACTATAAAGTTTGGAAGCATAGGAGTTCATATTGAGGATTCAAGCAAGGTCATTCTTGATTCCAATAAGATAATTGGTGGCATTGTGGGAGTATGGCTTCAGGGTGGCGATGGCAAGACGCTGACATCATGCGAAATCAAGCACAATGAGATTGCAGGTGCATTCAACAAGGATTGGAGATGGATGGACATCAAGGGGGGTCGCGGCATGGACCCAATGGAGACCGCAGGAATTAGGACACGTGAGATAGATGCCGGAAACAAGATATACTCAAACCGAATATATAAGTGGTTTGACGGCATATCTGACCATACAGGCAAGTCTGGCAAAGCAGACAAACTTGAGATATACAAGAACACTATTACAGATATATACGACGATGCTTTAGAGACAGAGAACTTCCAGACAAATCAGAAGATTTACGACAATATCATGACAGACGTTTTTGTTGGCATAAGCCTTGCTCCTGCAAAATGCTCTGGCGACTGCCAAATATACAATAACCAGATTGGGGCCACAAAGACTATTGCTTGGGATGGTAGCGACATATTGTCTGGTGAATGCTTTAAAGTAGGCGATGAAGCAGGTCCGGCAGAAAACTGGAGAATCCATCATAATAGCTGCCATGCAGATAGGCATGCGATTCTAGGCAATGTGGAAAAATCCCAAAAATACATGAAATGGACTGATAACATCTTCTCTACAAAGAGCAGCCTTTTGATACTGAGAAGCGGGCTTTCATCATCAACAGTATTTTATGATAATAATCTGTACTATGCTCCAGAAGAAGGTATCCTCTTAAAATGCTGGAATGAGGATAGCAACTGCCAGGCTTTTAGTACTCTTTCAGATGCGCTTAAGTCATCTTTATGGGATGGCAAATGGGATAAGTCCAGTAAACAGGCAAATCCGATGTGGAAGAACCCTGGAAGCGACTTTTCTCTTCATTTCGGCAGTCCAGCATGCAACATGTCATCTACTGGCAGCTATGTTGGAGCCATTCCTTGTTCTACTCCAACAGTAGTCTGTGGAGACGATACTTGCAACGGCAAGGAGAACTGCACGACCTGCTCTAAGGACTGCGGTGTCTGTGCGCCAGTCTGCGGAGATGGTACTTGCAACGGCAAGGAGAACTGCACGACCTGCTCCAAGGACTGCGGTGTCTGTGCGCCAGTCTGCGGGGATGGTACTTGCAATGGCAAGGAGAACTGCACAACATGCTCAAAAGATTGCGGGACCTGCCCTGTCAAGGTTCCAGTTTGTGGTGACGGAGCCTGCAACGGCAACGAGAACTGCACGACCTGCTCCAAGGACTGCGGTGTCTGTGCGCCAGTCTGCGGTGACGGTTCTTGTAACGGCATAGAGTCTTGCTCAACCTGCGAAGCAGATTGCGGCAGATGCAAGAACCGAGGTGGTTCAGGCGGAGGCAGTTCAGGAGGGAGCAGCAGTCAGACATCATGCACCGAAAGATGGGAATGTACCGATTGGGGGGAATGCATATTTGAGATAAAGACCAGGTCGTGCTTGGACCTGAACTCATGCGGAACTGAAAATAAGAAACCCTCTGAAGAGATGGATTGCATTCCTGAAGTTTCCTTGATTGATGATGCTCCGGCTGAAGAGGAGGTGCTATCCCCCGGCTCTTCTGCAGAGCCTGAATTGCTTCATTCAGTGCCTTCGGCGTCTATTGTGGAAACGCCTTTTTTGCCAGACGAGATTTCAGTAGCCAAAGAAGATGAAAAGGAAAGCGGCAGTGCTTTCTGGGTGCTTTCGCTTCTTGCATTGGCTGGCATTGGCGCGTTCCTTTATTATAAGCCCATAACAGCGGCCAACGCAGTTATTAAGGATCCCTATCTTGACCTCAAGCATCTTATAAACTTAGCCAGGCAGAATGGATATGATGATCGCTATATCAAGGACTTCCTGTCAAGGCATGGACTGGATGATGCGGTTGTGAAAAGCCTCGTGACAGAGATTTCAGTAGTGAACAAGGAGAAGAAGCATCCAAGTATGTCTGAATGGCATGGCTATTTCATAGAGAATCTGAAACTGGGAGTCTCAATTGAGGAGATAGAAAAGCATCTTGTGGCCTATGGCTATGATGAGGAAGTAGTTACTTATCTGGTAAGGGATTTTAAGGTAACCTATGGTCTAGGAGGCTGAGATTGTATTTGAATATGAAGAGCACAATAAGGGTGATGGCAGGGGTCTTTCATGATAAGCGCATTTAATACTCGATTTTGCCTTGGCAGGAAGACTTTTAGGCAGATGATTCTATTGTTTCTGGTTTTCTCGGTATCCGCATCTCTTGCCCATGCCGCAGACTTGTATGTAGGCAAGACCAATTGCACAGACTCAGGCTCTGGCACTCTCTTGCGTCCCTTCTGTACTATACAAAAAGCAGCTGATACTGCAAGAGCAGGTGATACCGTTAATGTCTTGGCTGGAACATACCCTGAGAAAATTACATTAAGAAACTCTGGAAACTCTTCAGCCTACATAACTTTTCGCAATTACAACAACGATATTGTCAACCTAGATCCTGGATCTTTCTATGGTTCAGGAGTAAGCTACCTTAAGATAATAGGTTTCAGGATAAAGAACCCCCCTGATAGGCAGTCTGCCATAAGGTTCTACGGAAAAGCAACCAATATTGAGATAAGAAATAATAACATATCCGGTGCGGATACCACTACCTCCGGAGTTATTGAAATAGGAGGATTTGTGAAGAATTTTATAATAGATAATAACCATGTACATCACTGCAAGACAGGCAATGCAGAGGCAATAAAGGTCTTTGAGAGCGCAAGTGATTTCAAGATTACGAACAACCTTGTTGAGTATAACACCAATATAGGTATAGTAGTGAATGGCTGGGCCAAATGGGGCAAGCCGAAGAACGGGCTTATCAAGGGCAATCTGGTCAGATACAATTCAATACAGGCTCCCTACTCAGCAGGCATTTACCTGGACTGCACAAATGATATGATAATAGAGAATAATACCGCTTATGGCAATATACGAGGTTTTCAGATAGGCTGCGAAGAGCCAGGTGATATATCTGAGAACAACATAATGAGGAACAATGTCGCCTATGAAAATACCGGCAGTGGCATGCAGGTAGGCGGCTACCAGGGAGGCATCACTAGATACAACAAGATATACAACAATGTATTCTATGATAACGCCAAGGATGAGCTTGCCTTCGACACGACACCCGGCTATAACAATGAGTTCTACAATAATATCTTCTATGACCCAGGCACAAATCTAATATGGGGTCAGGGCCCTGATAACAAATTTGACCACAATGTTTATTTTGATGGAGGAGGACCAGGAAGCAACAATAGTATTAATGATCCTCTTTTCGTAGATGCCGCCAAGCGTGATTTCAGGCTCAAGAGCACAAGTCCTGCCTGTATAGCAGGTAGGGATGGGAAGTATGCAGGAGCATTTCCATGCACATCTATAGCAGTCTGCGGTGACGGAGCCTGCAATGGCAACGAGAACTGCACGACTTGCTCCAAGGACTGCGGTGTCTGTGCGCCAGTCTGCGGAGATGGTGCTTGCAACGGCAAGGAGAACTGCACAACATGCTCAAAAGATTGCGGGACCTGCCCTGTCAATGTCCCAGTTTGCGGTGACGGAGCCTGCAACGGCAAGGAGAACTGCACGACTTGCTCCAAGGACTGCGGTGTCTGTGCGCCAGTCTGCGGAGATGGTGCTTGCAACGGCAAGGAGAACTGCACAACATGCTCAAAAGATTGCGGGACCTGCCCTGTCAATGTCCCAGTTTGCGGTGACGGAGCCTGCAACGGCAAGGAGAACTGCACGACTTGCTCCAAGGACTGCGGTGTCTGTGCGCCAGTCTGCGGTGACGGTTCCTGTAACGGCATAGAGTCTTGCTCAACCTGCGAAGCAGATTGCGGCAGATGCAGGAGCAGTGGAGGGAGCAGTTCAGGAAGAAGCAGTGGCTCCAGCAAGGTATCATGCACCGAAAGATGGGAATGCACAGATTGGGGGGAATGCCTGTTCGATGTAAAAAGGAGATCCTGCTTGGACTTGAACTCATGCGGAACTGAAAATAAGAAACCCTCTGAAGAGATGGATTGTATTTCTGAGGTCACTGAAGATCTCACGGCAGAAGAGGAGTCACCTGAAGAGGAAATTGTTCCTTCAAGCCAATCAGTTGATTCAGAGCTTATGCATGCGACACCAGAGATATCGGTCGTTAAAGAGCCTGTTATACATAGCGAGATGGCAGCTTCGCCAGCGGAGAACAGAAAAATGAAAAGCGTATGGATATTGTCTTTCATTGTGCTTGCTGGCATCAGTGCTTTCATTTATCTGAGGCCTGCAGGTTCCAATGCATTGATCAAAGACCCTTATCTTGACTTAAAGCATCTAATTAATGTGGCCAGGCAGAACGGATATGATGACCGATATATCAGAAAATTCCTTATAACTCACGGGCTGGATGATGCGGTAGTAAAAAGCCTGGTGACTGAGATCTCTGTTGTGAATACGAAGGTTAAGCGCACAGGCATTTCTGAATGGCACGGGTATTTCATCGAGAACCTGAAGCTTGGCGTCTCACTTGAGGAGATTGAGAAGCATCTTATATCTTATGGTTATGATTCAAACGTAGTGGAGTTCCTCATTAGCGATTTCAAGGACTCCTTTGGTCTAAAGTGATAAGTTTGATCTCTGGTTTAGCGGGGTTTGTGTAGCAGAATAAGTAAGTACCAAATACGGTTCATAATATGCCCTATTATATGGCGGCACGCAGGCCAAATATCTGTCTAATAGTTTCATCCGAATATCGTCCCGAAAAAACCTTAACCATTATCTTCAGAGTATTCTTTTCGAATAGCCTTACTGTTGCCTTTTTTGAGGTGTATGGCCATGCTGTGAAGACCTGTCTACAGCCGGCTATATCTGTGCCCAGGAAGTGCATATCATACCCTCTCAGCATTATGATTATCTCTTCTTTCGCTGAGTTTAAGTGTAAGTATTGCAGAACCGGTTTATCTATTGTAATCTCTTCTTTCTTGGCTGGCCTTGGTCTTAACTGGTATTGGTTGCAGTAATCAGCGAACCTGCCGTAAAGGCTATGGCCTGTATTCTCCTTATGAAGAAGCTGTACATTGCGCTCGCTTGGAAAGTGCAAGGAGAGGTATCTAATGAGCTGCTGCCTTAGCTCTTCATCCATTTTGCGGTCTTTTCGCTTAAGCTCCCGACTGAGCCCAAAATGGCCATCAAATGTATAATTTAGAGCATCTTTTTTCATAAGGTTATCTATTGCATTGTGGATATCTGTTTCATAGACCTTTGCCAAAGAATGGCCAAAATGGTGCCTGGCTGCGCACATTACATGATAATGGCTCAAAGCACGGTCACTGCTGAGAATTAATCCCATGACAAGCCTTTCAAGACGGTTGCTGAGCATCCTGTGATATGGCGCGGTATTGTTTTCTAGCCTGATTAATTGACCCATTGGATGAGGTATCTAATGAGACTATATAACCTTTTCTTTTTTAGTTACTTATTGATAGTCAAAATTTTAAAGAAAAAAAAATTATTCAACATAATCAATAGACAACTTTAGTATACTTAAGAGCCAGATTGTGATAGAAAAAAAAATTCAATATACTTTAATTCCTATGGGTGTGCTCTCAAGGGTAACATTCTTGACTGATGCAAGGTTGTCTATTCTGTTGATTCTTATAAGGGATAACGATTTCGTGTACAGGAGCTCGTTTATCCATAGACTTCTCTCTACCATAGGCTGCCAGTAAAGTTGTGAAGATTGGCTATGGTCAATCAGTCCTCTCAGCTCTATTCCGTCTTTCCTGATATTGAAGACAAAAGCGCCGTTATAACCAGCGCCTGCTGAGCCACCCCGCTCCCAAGGACCATAATCATAGCTGTATGCAGGTATCACAAGAAGCTCCTTGTCCCTGTCAAAAAGGAATGCCTTATGCTCGAAAAGCGCTGTGCTCTGGGCATATCTCTCCTCTGTCACAAACTTTGCGACTTCCTTGGGTTTTGAGACATCTCTCACATCGAACAGGCTTATCTTGAGGCCCTTTATCCTACCGCTATCAGTAGCTTCCTGCCCGATGCCTATTATAGTGTCTTTATCATAGGGGTGCAGGTATCTGGAGAATCCAGGTATCTTCAGTTGCCCGAGCTCTTTTGGCTTCTTTGGGTCTGAAAGATCTATTACAAAAAAAGGGTCGACCTGCCTGAATGTGACCATGTAAAGTCTGTCATCAATGAAGCGCGTGCTGTATATCTGCTCGGTCTCAGCCAGGCCTTCAAGCTTACCAACTATATTCATCCCATCATCAAGCACATAGACATTATTGGTGCTCTCAGTGGGTCTTTTAGACATATAGGTCCATACCTGGTCTATTGTGGTGGCTATCCTGAAATGGCTGCCGCTCTCATCCATGGAGAACTGGTTCATAATCCTTCCTGGAACTTTGCCATTACCTTCCACAGTTATCTTTCCTCTTGAGACACCCAGTTTGTTTATCACTGTGAACTGCAGGTACTCATACTCATCCATCTTCTTCTTGACAAGGTCTTCCACATCGTCCTCGAGCTCTTCTTGTTCATCTGCAGGCAGATAATACACGTAGTTCTGATATATATCGTAGATCTTCTGCTCTTTCTCATATCTCGAGAGCACGTCGTCATCAGTGGACTTGATCTTTTCAATCAGATCCTTGTCTGCTTGCGGGATTCTGTCCCTGACAAGCTCCTCTAAAGCCTTCTGCCTTATCTGCCATTCATTGATATACTCTGTATATGTAATGTAGATGTTCTTCTCTGACATATACATGACCTGGCTGTCTTCGACTGCAACGGTCTGGCTGTCAAGAAGCTCTGCATTATCAATGCCTATGGCATGCACTGTGACAAACTGGGGATTGTTGTAGGGTATGTTGTAGTAGAATACCCTGTCTATGGCAACATTCCTGACATCTAATCCTTCCATAATAATTGGCATGGGGATAGGCCTTGCGGTGGGCGAACTCCTGGCTATGAAGTAGATATCGCCCTCCATCATCCTTGCATTGAAATAGCTGCCTTCAAACTTGTATTCCTTCAAAAGCTTTGGATTGGCCTTGTCGCTAGTGTCATAGACATTGAAGAATGTCATGCCAGACCTGGGGGAGAAACCTGATTTTCTCAACCACTCATAGTTTTGGTAATCTCCAAAAACAGCTAATCTGTCGCCGTAGACGAAGAGCCCTTGGGGCATGGCATCCTCTAATCTAATCTTGTATTCGACTTTTGCATCCTCTCCTGGATAGGCCTTTACAATGTAGACTATGCCGTTAGAAACTGTATATATGTATTCGCCGTCTGTCTTGGTGGTATCTGCCTCATCCACACCTGCAACCTGGTTGTTTGTTTCTGAGAATTCTCTTGCGATTGAGTCGGCAGCAGTAGGTGATGCTTTGGTCATGGCTGCATCAGGCATTGCGCTCTCTGCCATCATGCGCACTCCTCCGGCCATTGCATAGCCGTAATTCGGACCCCTTGAATTGGCCTTTATGAAGGCTGTGAGTTCTTCAACGCTTCTGAAGTTCTCTGTGACAACTGGCGCCTTAGGATCCAATATTATGTCTGAATAGGACCCGGGCTGAAGCTTGACACCCTGTTCCTGCTTGATTATCTGCTGTGTGCAGCCGGCAAAGACAGTTACAGCAATCACCGACAAGATCGCTATGATTATGTTTTTCATGTTAAATCCTCCGCGGCCATCGCCGCAAGCTCATTGTTGTCTTACGGTTATGCATCCCTTTTAATATAACTTGTTAAGGCTGCAATCTATATTGAAGTTAATCAATTTAGTTGTTTATCGGTTGTGGAACAGTACAGAGCACTTGAGGAGGCCTAATAAGGCATGTCTGCAATCCTCATGAAGCTCTTACCTTCCCCTTGACCTCAATTATATCCCCTCTGAAAAGCATGAAATTGATATCTTGCTCCCCAAACTTTTGAATGAGGGCAGCGGAATCCACTTCTCCGCTGTTCCGGATGAAGAGGAGTATATCCTCATACCTGTTCTGCAGCTGGGCTTGCATGTTTGCACGTCGCATTGCCACGAAATCCTCTGCAGCCATTATGTGTTTGCACTTCTCTCCCTTGCCTTTCAGCCTGAACGAGAAATGCGGGCAGCTGCAGGTTTCTCTGGCGAGGTCCACAACATAGGATTTGTCTTTGCTATCCACAATGAAACGGCCTCTTTTCTGTTTGACCTGCATCCCCCAGAGTGTAGAACACACCTATTTATGCTTTTTCCTTGATTTCTTTTTTGAGGACCGAACAACCCTTTTGGGTTTCCTCTTTTTCCGTTCAGAAACTCGTTTAACCGGCTGAGGCATACTTTCAGCCGCCGCCCTCTGCGAATGGACATTTCTGATGAGCTGCAGTTTCTCGGATATCATCTGGGCAGCTCTTCTCTCGAGATCCTGCTCGATCTCCTCAAGCTGCTTTGATTTTCTGTGCATTATTTCATGCATTCCCTGGAGTGATCTGTCCTTGTGCTCTATGCTCTGCTCCCTGTCAATGAGCAGTTTCTCCTTCTCCATCAGTTGCTCTTCTTTTTCTCTGATTTTTTGTTTTATTTTCTCTATCTCATCAAGCTCATGGGTGTAGGCCTCATGCTTCTTTGCAAGCGCTTTCCTGTCCTCGTCAATCTGCTTCATGGCGGCCTTCAGCTCCTTTCGCTCTTCTTCATATCTCTGCCTGTACTCTTCAAAGCGCCTTTCTATTTCACCTATCTGTTCCATAAGCTTCGCTTCCCTGCTGTGGAATACAGGCATTCTGTTCAGCTGCTCTTCAGACCAGCCTGCATTTATAAGGCGTTTCTTAATGTCTTTTAGGGAATGCCCTTTATCAAGAGCCTTGTGCACATAATCTGCAATCTGCGATTCCATGTATTCAGTGGGGAAATGGCGAATTTAAAAACATTTGTAACTATTGCCTGATAGAGTATTTGCCTAGAAGCATTCCAATGCTCGAATGCAAGCATAGAATGCAAGCATAAGGAGTATTCTTGCTACCCCTATTGCATATCCCTGCTAATCTAAGTTATACACAAATTTTATTAACAAGCCTTTTCTCCTTACTAATATGGAAGAATGCCAGATGCCAGGTTGCCGTGCGCCTGCGACAAAGGTGCTTAACAAGACTCACCTCTGCGCTGACTGCTGGGAAAAGGAAAAAGCCAGGATGAACGCTATATACGATAGCCTGCCTAATTGAAGCCTCTCTTGTGTTCTGGACTTCGTAACATTTTTATATTGGGCTATATGGCATATAACGATGAGGAAAAGATGGGGCTTTGGTCTTGGTAGTATATTCAGCCTGATAATTGTATTCTTCATATACATGTACTCAAGTGATAAGTCAATCGAGACCTCTCATTGGGGATGGAGCGCTCTTGCCTTCGTGTCTAAATGGTATCTCATAATATGGCTTGGGATTGTGGCGATTTTTGTCATCCTTCTGCTGATTGGTCTGCTGTCTGCGGCTTTAATTCGCTTCAAGGTCAAGCATAGTATGCGCAAGATGAGGGCACAGCAGCAAGTGGATGTCATAGATGCTGAATACAGGATAAAAGAATGACTGCTAAGCCTAAATGGTATAGAATGCCTCTTATTATGGCAATTATTTAATACTACAATCTTATAACCGCGTATAATGGACCGTGCGTGGAAAATTGTGGAAGATGTAATTGACAGATCTGACATAGTCCTAGAAGTGCTCGATGCGAGGCTTCCTGAAGGGACAAGGAACCTGCAGCTAGAGAAAATGATTAGGAATAAGGGCAGGCAGATTCTTTTCGTGCTGAACAAGTGCGACCTTGTTGGCAAGCAGGTGTTGGAGAAAAAAGACCATGGTCTAGAGCCAAGCGTCTTCATCTCTAGCAGGCATAGGCTCGGGACGACCATATTGAGGAATAAGATACTCTCCATGGCAAAGAAGGACAGGGTTACAGTCGGTGTATGCGGTTATCCTAACACTGGCAAGAGCTCCCTAATAAACGCCCTCTCTGGAAGGTCAAAGGCAAGGACATCAAGCATAAGCGGCTTTACCAAAGGGATCCAGCTGGCTTCTGCAGGAAGGATAATGCTCATAGACACGCCTGGTGTGATCCCGCCAGATGAAAGGGACGAACCAACTCTCGCGATAATAGGCGCCAGGGATTCTGGCAGGTTAAAGGACCCTGAATCAGCAGCACTAAGGATTATAGGGCTTCTCAAAGGCAGGGCAGGACAATTCTATGGTGTGGAAGAAGGGGAGAATGTATTGGCTGATATAGCTCGCAAACAGGGAAGGCTCTTGAAAGGCGGTTTTCCTGATGAAATTTCTGCAGCAAAGATGGTAGTCAGGGATTGGCAGAACGGCCGACTCTCATAGCTCTCCTTACTCTTTCCTCTGCAATTCGCATCGCTGCTTCCCTTGGTATTATTCCCTCTCTGTGTGATTTTTCGAGCACCAGCCTGGTGTTTGCACCTACTCTTTGTCTAACTTCTCTAAACATCTCTTCAGTGCTGCCTCCTATATGTTCGACGTAGCTGCTTATAACACCACCTGAATTGGCAAGGAAATCAGGAATGACCAATATGTTTCGCTCTGCGAGCTTCTTTTCCATGTGGATATTCATTGGTATATTCGCGGCTTCCACTATAATCTTGGCCTTTATACTATCTACATTGTGTGCTGTTATCACATCAGGCCTTGCTCCAGGAATCAATACATCCGCATCAAGAGAAAAAAGCTCTGCATGGGATATTCTCTTTCCTCCATGGCTCGAGACTGTCCCATGCTCTTTCTTGGTCATAAGCAGCTTCTCTATGTCAAATCCGTTCCAGTCAAGTATTGCCCCTCTGGAATCCGAGACTGCCACTATTCTTGCCCCTCTTTCTGAAAGGAATCGTGCTGTAGCGCTTCCCACATCCCCGAAGCCCTCTATGGCTACAGAGAAATTCTTTAGTCCAAGCCTGCCTGTTGCGATGATTGTTGCCTCTGCTACCCCAAATCCTGTGCTGCCGAGCTCGTGGGGGATTCCTCCAAGCTCTGCGGGTTTTCCGGTAGCCCCTTTTGGCTCTTTTGTCTCATCGACTATCCAACCCATCTCCATGCTGCTGGTTGACATATCCGGTGCGGTAATATACAGTTCAGGAAGATAAGGCTTGATTTTCCTGGCAAACGCCCTCACCAGTGCCTGTTTTTTCCCTGCGTCAAGCCTTTTAGGGTCGGCGAGTATGCCTGCTTTTGCCCCTCCGAATGGAAGCTCTGCAAGCGCGGTTTTCCATGTCATTGCTCTTGCAAGCCTTGATATCTCATTCACTGTAATATCAGGTTGCATTCTGATGCCGCCTTTGCCGGGGCCTCTAGCGGTATTGTCAATGACAAGAATGCCGTGGAGACCTGTTGCATAGTCATACACCTGAAGCACATGCTCAGGCCCGAATTCGTCAGGTTGTATCATAATGAACTGTTATCTGAATCTGTATAAAATGTTTGCGTTTAAACCTGAAGTTTGGCTGATTGTTAGATTGGCCTTCAGCGTTTCATTATTTTCTTGTGCAGGCGATATGAATAAAAGACAAGATAGACACCAAGTAGAATAATCAGTGCCATCATAGGAATGATGAACTGGCTGGAGAACATGACATATATCGCTATTAACAATGCCGATAATTTGAAGAGGATCCCTCCTCTCTTGTTGGTCTTCTCCCATACCTCATCGCTTGCAAGGGTCCATGGAGTCCTGATTCCAATGAAATAGTTTCTCTTTGCCTTGCCGATGACATGTCCCAATCCGTAGAACATTAATGCGAATATGGGGGCAAGCCAAATATTCATATCAAGAACGTAGCCGTATGCAGGCATGAGTGTCAGCATGTATAAAAGGAGCATGAAGGCTATGAGTATCATTTTGACAATGAACAGTAAGAAATGGAAGGATTTTACCTCTTGCCTGTAGCTTGCCAGATACGGCACGAATGATAACCCTATGTAAAGCACTAGAGTTATGATTGGCATAAGGAAAAGCCCTCCTGCCTTTCCGCTGTAGCCGTCTATTTCGCCTTTCGCATTCCAATGAGTAGGTATCCTTTCCGGCACATAATGGTATGAGAAGGAACCAATGGCAAACATCAGGACTATCAAAAAGAGCGGGATATATTCCCTGCGTTCCAGTCCCCTTCGTTTTTCGTGTCTAAGCATCCGACCTCATTAATCCTGGGAGCTTATAAATATGGTGCTTGTTTGGCGTATCAGAATTTTCGCTTATGCAATCAATCATTATCAAGACTTTGCAGAGCAAGAAGGTCCTCAGTGGTCAGCTTCTGACCGCTCTTAAGCTTCTGGTTTGCGATCTCGCCTTTCTCTTTGAGAGTCAGCCTCTCTTTTTTCTGCTTTTCCTCTTTAACTTGGATATTGAATGTCTCAAGCTTATTCTTAATCGCACTTATTCCGGGAAGCTTCTCCTTCAGCTTGGCATTTACTTGACTGAACTTCTCTTTTGCTTCTAAGAACTTCTTGTATGCTTCCTGTTCCTTGATTTTCAGTTCGTCAATGCGCTTGGAGTACTCGAGCATCTGTTCATGCTCTGCCTGGCTTTTTCTGGCGTTGTCCTGGACCTGGCTGTGGTAGCTCTCCTTTTCGCTTTTGAGCTTCTCTATCTCATCGCTTAATGTCTTTATTCTCTTCCATACATCTGAAATGACTGAAAAATCATCAAGCTTTCTTCTAAGCTCTTTTATCTTCTTCATAATTTTCTGCTCTTTGTCAAAAGAGATAGCCTCGGTCTCGATTGTCCTCTCCAGTTTCTGGATCTCTCTCCTGATAGCAAATGGGTCTCCCTGCAGGTTGTATTTCTTTCTCACAACATCAAGTTCAGCTCTCAGTTTCTTCACTTCTGCTATCTTCTGATCGATTCCGCTCTCGAGCTCGCCTTTTCTGCTCTTGTCTTCCTTGACGAGCTTGGTGAGATCGTTTCTCTTGTCCTTGAGCTCTTTCACTTTCCTTATGAGCTCTTTGATCTCCCTGCTGTATCTCTCTTTTTCCTCAAAAAGCTTCTCTTTCTGCTCATTTAGTGTATTGAGCTGGCTTTTCAGTTCAGAAATCTCCCTTCTCTTCTCCTCGAACTCCGCATAAGTCTTATCTGCTTCTTCCATCAGTACCTACCGAAAAAATAAAATGAAAAATCAGCCGAAGAGCGCTCCAAGGCCAGCTGCTGCTGCCTCTTCTTCCTTCTTGTCATCCTTTGCTTCTTTCTTCTCTTCTTTCTTTTCAGCCTTGTGCTCAGGAGCTGCCTGAGCTGGCGCTGCGACAAGAGTAGCTTCAGCAATCGCCTTATCTATGTCAACTCCGTCAAGCGCTGCCACCAGGCTCTTGATTTTTGCATCGTCGCTCTTGACTCCGGCTGCATCGAGCACTTTCCTGACGCTCTGTTCGTCGATCTTATGTCCTGCTTTGTGCAGTAGCATTGCGGCATACACGTATTCCATCTTCAACGACCTCCACTGGATCCTTTCTTTAGCTCTTCAACAAGCTCTTTTGCCTTCAAGATATCTTCCTCGCTTATCTCGATTCTGTCAAACTCCAGATCTTTAAGTTCCGCAAGTTTTTTTTCCATCATATACCTGCCGTGGATCTTAGCCCAAGCATCTGCGCTTCTGCTTTTGAGAGCAAAAGCCCAAGTGTCTCTGACGTGAGTATTTCTCGGCCGAGCGCTAATGACTTAGCTTTCTTGTGCGCTGTCGAGATAAGCATTCTGATTGTATCCCTTGAAGCGTAGCCGATATGCATAGCGACTGCCAGCGAGTTCTGCGCAGCAATCTGCATATTCCTGATATATATCGTTTCATCTACTCCAAGAATCTCTCTGGTGTATATTGTACCGTTTTCATAAGCAGCGACAAGGTCAAGGCCTATCTCCATGGGCTCTATCCCAAGCCTTGTAAGCATGGAAGCCTGTTTTTCGCTTATTTTCTCGCCTTGCTTCACCAGCAGGCAGTCTTCCTTGATAGCAACCTTCCCGCCTTCTATACCTGCCTTTATTTTAAGCTGTCCAAGCTCACCTATGATAGGTCCAGGAGCAAATGGCGTCGGGCCTTTCGGGATGATGATATCCTTCGGAGCTGTCTGCCCTGCCTTTGCTGGTGCAGGGCTCTTCTTCTTCTGCAGTGTCTTATAAAGGGCAAACGGGCTTTCTCGCGTGAAGAGCAGCGCTGGCATGCCTAGCATATACTGTTCAATCTTCTCTATTCCCGGCTTCTCTGCCTTGACTTGTTCGATGGCGATTCTCATGAGCCTTCTTTTGCTCATTTTTATTACGGCGCTCTCTCTTAGAGATGCTCTCATGGACTGCATCTGCTTTGTGGGGAGATTCTCAAGGTTCAGCGCGCCTACAATAGGGTATTCCCTAAGGAGCTTTACATAGTCAGCAACGACCTTGCTTTTCCACTCCGCGATATTATCGTCTTTTTCTCTCATTTTATCTCCACCGGCGCGCCCATGGTAAGCTTTAGGAGCGTCTTTGAAATATTGTTCTCATGATTCACAAGGTGGTTGACTATCTGTGTGTGAAGGGTGATAATGTTGTCAGCTATCTCCTCTTCAGGCTGATCCTCATAGCCTATTCTGGCCTGAACCATCTGTGAATTCCTTGTCTTGACCCTTACTGTCTTCTGAAGCTTTTCATACAGCTGTTTCAGGTTGGCATTGGGCGAAACGACGCAACCGGCTTTTGGATTAGGCATTTTTCCCCTTACGCCTAGTATCTTTCCGAAATGTGTGGCAATGGCAGGCATTATGTTTGCCTGGGCGATAAAATAATCGTACTCTTCTGCGAGCTTCTTTGTGGCTTTCTTGTCCTGCCCGTACCTTGCAAATTCGTCCTGGATGATTACCTTATCCACTGCCTGTGTTGCCGCATCCCTCATCTCAGCCCCTACAAGGGCGCACACCTTGGCTTTCCTTCCTATAGGATAATGGAGCAATGCGAAGAAATCCAGGTTCTGTTCAGGCTTCTTTAGGTCAAGATCCTTGAGCTTCACTATAATATCGAATGTCTGCTTGAAATTGCGTTTCTTGGCTTCTTTTGCCTTCCTTATTGCTTCTAGAACCTTTGCTTTTTCCATTTTTCCTCCCTACTATTCGCCAAAGGCAATAGTGTGACGGGATAATAGCTTCAGAATAAGAGGTGGTATTTAAAGATTACTGCCCTTGTGGCTCTGTAGAAAATCTCATAGGCGATAGCCTATGTTGTAGGCTATCAGCCTACAGAACAGCTCTGCTGTCTGGGTTTGTATGTGCCTAGCTGCTATGGTGCTGCCAAACAGCCGCTTCAGCGCAGAAAAAAGGCATTCCACAATATTTCTTTGCCAATAAAGATACCAATCAATACAGTTTTTCATAAGTTTCCTATGACTTCCTCGACGACAATTTTTACGTGTTGGAGCAATAGCAAAAGTACCATTTTCCTCCAACCATTTATGAAGATATTCTGCATCAAACCCCTTGTCCATGAGTAAAATTTCGATTGAGGATGGGCATTTCTTATGCAAGCCAGGAATTCTCCTGGCTTCATGGTATGGTTTGGCATAGAAATTGCCAGCGAGAAACTTTCGACGTTCTACATCAACCAACCCAACGAACTGCACTGGACGGCCAATTGGGCCGATCCGATCTATCCGTTTCAGATAGTAATGGCTTGGATTTGTCCTTGAAAAGCCAGTCCCATCAGCAGCAGCTAATGGCGTATAATCAAACTGGATTGTAGCTGCCAGGAGCGATTGCCAAAGAGATTTTGGCAATCGCTTTGCCGCTTTTTGAAGAGTTGTCCAGTGGAGCTTAATCTCATAAAATTCGTCGAGAAACTTCATTGCTCTTCGATATGACAACCTATAGACTTGCTTGACAATCAGACCAAGACATAATATCCAAGACTCGAACTTCTTTGGACCCATATGATGGACCCATCTGGGATGCCCAGCCCGCCTAAATAACCGCATAATTTTTCTATTCAGCCTTTTTTCTTTCTCCATGGTGGAGCTCGTACCTCCACCCCCAGGCAGCCTAACGGCTGCCCGGGTTATTAACTTTTTCTACAGAGCCTGCCCTTGTTAGGGCCTTATGATGATGGCTTGCATAAGCGTAGGATGGGAAAAAACAGCAATTTTGGCAATATTTAATAAACCCCGCAGAGTGCTATGACTCAGACAAGAATATGGCAGACAAGAATATGGCAGACAAGAACATAGATAAGACAATAGATAAAGCCATAGACAAGGCAAAGAGCACCATCTTCAAGAAGAGCAAATCTGCTCGTGGTAGGGAGATCAAGGGGTATGATTTCGAAAAACCTTTTGACCTGAATAGCTTTGTTGACAGCTATGGTTCGACTGGATTCCAGGCGGCGCATTTACACGAGGCCATAAGTATCTTTCGAAAGATACATCAGCTAAAATCTGGGGATTCGGAGTCCATCACAGTCTTTTTCGGTTACACCTCTAATATGGTGAGTTCTGGCGTCAGGGAAGCGATAAGGCATCTCGTAAAGCGCAGGATGGTAGACTGTCTTGTCACAACGGCAGGAGGCATCGAAGAGGACATTATAAAGTGCCTAAAACCATTCATCGCAGGCGATTTCCGGGCGAAAGGGAAAGGATTGAGGGATAAGGGGATAAACAGGATTGGAAACATCTTCGTTCCAAACGACAGGTACTGCATGTTCGAGGATTTCCTCACCCCTATCCTAAAAGAGCTGTACGAGCGCCAGATGAAGACAGGCAAAATAACGACACCAAGCGAACTCATACGGATACTTGGCGAGCGCATAAACAATGAGGACAGCATCTATTATTGGGCTGCAAAGCACAATATCCCGGTTTTCTGCCCTGCGATAACTGACGGCTCTATCGGCGACATAATATTCTTCTTCAAGTACCGCTTCAAAGAGTTCAAGCTTGAGGTCGCAGACAATGCCTGGCAGCTGAACAAAATGGCAATCGACGCAAAGAGGACAGGCTGCATCGTACTTGGCGCAGGCATCGTGAAGCATCAGGTGATGAACGCGAATCTCATGAGGGAAGGCGCGGATTATGCCGTATACATAAACACAGCCCAGGAATACGACGGCTCAGATTCCGGCGCAGAGCCAGATGAAGCCATTAGCTGGGGCAAGCTGAAAGTCAAATCTATGCACGTCAAGGTTCACGGCGATGCGACGATAATATTTCCTATAATGGTCGCTGCCCTACAGAATTTTCGATAGTCCTGTTTTTTCCTATTGCATGTAATAACAGCGGCAGCCACGGCAGGCCATAACTCCGCAGGAGCAATCACCCCTATGCTTTCTTGAGAGTCGCTCCTCTTCTTGAACCTAAACATTATAATAATGTTTCGGCAACAATACTGATGAATGCTACCGGATGTTGTCCCTTATGGGCTGGCGAATATTCGTCTGTCCATTTGTTTAGGCGCATAAAAATAATAGATGCACACCATCAATTTTTTATATACTTAACAGATAATCCCATTTATGATAGGCATAATCGGAGGCACCCTGGTCTTGGAATCCGGCGTTTTCAAGCATGCAGAGCAGAGGATTATCCTGACAAGATATGGCAAGGTTATTGTGAACCAGGGAAATGGGTTTGTCTTCATCCAGCGGCACCAGTACAATAGGCCGCCGCACATGATAAACCACAGGGGCAATATCCATATAATGAAAGAGTTAGGGGTAAGGACTGTAATATCTCTTTGCTCTACAGGCAGCCTGAAAAAAGCCATAAAGCCAGGGGATATCGTCATCCCAGACGACTTCATGCAGCTTTCAGGCATACCGACCTTCTTTGATCATGAACTCAAATTCACGACGCCGGCTATATCCGAAAAGGCAAGGAATATGATAATTGCTACCGCAAGGAAAGCTAATGTGAAGGTGAGGGATGGCGGAACCTATGTTCAGACAAGGGGCCCGAGGCTGGAGACCAAGGCCGAAATTAGGTTCTTCTCCAAGTTTGCGGATATAGTAGGCATGACCTTAGCTAGTGAAGCGACTCTCGCTAAGGAGGCAGGGCTTGAATACGCATCCATCTGCTCTGTGGACAACTACGGCAACGGCCTGGCCGGCGATGTCGACAGCAAGAAGATCGAGGACGCGAAGAAGAAGAACGCGTTGAAGGCAGAGAGGATACTGAAGGTCTTGGTAAAATGAGCATTCTCATAAAGCAAGCATTGCTAAACGGAAAGCGGCAGGATATTCTCACCGAAGGCAGCAAGATTAAGAAGATCGCTGATTCAATTGCCATCTCTGCAGATTTCAAAATAGATGCGCAAAGATTTGCAGCCATCCCTTCATTTTTCAATGGCCACACCCACGCAGCCATGACTCTCTTCAGGGGTTATGCTGACGACATGCAGCTGGATGAGTGGCTGAAAGAGAAGATCTGGCCAATAGAAGCGAAGCTCACCGAAAAAGACGTATATGCAGGGGCGAGGCTTGCATGCCTCGAGATGATAAAGACAGGCACGACATTCTTCAATGACATGTACTGGCACTTCCACAGCACTGCAAAGGCAGCGGAGGAGATGGGTCTGAGAGCCGATGTGAGCGCCGTGATGATAGACCTTTTTGACCAGAATAAAAGAATTGAGGAGATAAATCTCAACAAGCGCCTCTTTGCCGAATCCAGGCAGTACTCAGGAAGGATACGCTTCTCACTTGGGCCTCACGCCATATATACTGTATCTGAGGAATCACTCATCTGGGCCAAGGAATTTGCAGAGAAGAACGATGCCTTGATACATTTTCATCTATCCGAGACAGAGAAGGAAGTTGACGACTGCATAAAAGCGCATGGATTGCGGCCTGTTGAATACCTGGATAAGATTGGTTTCCTTTCGCCGAGGCTCGTCGCCTGCCACAGTGTATGGCTGTCAGACAGGGAGATATCATTGCTTAAGAAGCATGATGTAAAAATAGTGTATAATCCAGTATCAAATATGAAGCTATCTGTAGGCTCCTCTTTCCGTTTTAATGACTTGCATAAATCAGGCCTCACCATGGCTCTTGGCACTGATGGCTGCGCATCCAACAACAACCTCGATATGCTGGAAGAGATGAAGTTTGCTGCAGTAAAACAGAAATTCGCTGCAAACAGCCCGGTCTCGATGACAGCCAGGGACGCGTTCCATATGGCGACAAAAGGCGGTGCGATGGCTTTCCGTCTTGATGCTGGCGAACTAAAAGAGGGCATGCTTGCAGACCTTTTGCTTGTCGACCTGAAGCATCATTCACTGGTGCCAAACAACGATATTATCAGCAACCTTGTATATTCAGGCACAAGTGAATGCATCGATACGACAATCTGCGATGGGAAAATCCTCATGCGGGGCAGGAAAGTCATGGGAGAAGAAAGCATCATCGATGAAGCAGAGAAAGCAGCAAAAAGCCTTTTCTCGCGTTAGCAGAATTTGAGTATTTCACTTATAGCATGCTCTAAATCCCTGCCGTAGGCTATCAGACCAGGCCAGTGCCCTTCAAGCAGAGTTAGTCCTTTTTCAGCTTTGCAGACCTTCCTTATTTCCATGCATAATTCTTGAGAGCCGTACTCTGCGTGGATTGGTGCCGTGGGCAGTTTGTGCTTGAGTTCATGCCAGAGCCTGCCCTCATGGATGTGCAAGACAGACTGAATGTATAGTGGCATGTAATATAACGCGTTGTGCGTTGGTGTCTCTGATGACGGTACGGGTTGCACCATTAAACAAACATGTGTCTTGATTCACTAAAAGTATTTCAGCGAAATGCTCTGCTGCAGGAGTGTCTATTTCGCTAGTCTGGCTGCCTGTGATGATGAACCTATTGCCGAACACCCTCCTGCTGATATTTCCATAACCAACGCCGTTTTCATCTACTCCGATAAATGTTCTTGACCTGGCTTGACTCCTATAGAGATTGATATCGTCCATTATGTCGCCGTAGATAGAAGGTAGTGGTGCTGCATGCATGCGACCTAAACTTAATGAGATGTGACATCTTACTTGATTATACCATACCCTATCAGCCTGAACCTGTTGCCGATCATCCTTGAGATAGTCACGCGTGAGCCCTTATCAGCGCACACTGGCAGCCTGAGCTTGCATGTTGCCGTGTTCTTCTTGAGTTGCGTCACGATACCTACAGTAGCTGCGGAATTCACGTTAAGCATGAGCGATTCTGCCATCTTGACCGGCTCAACGGCAAGTTCCTCTTTTGTCCCTACCACTCTTTTTAGGAGGTGCACCTCTAATGTAAGCTCGTTTAGTACCATCGGCAGTCTTCCCTTAATACCTACAACAGATCCGGTAAGCTTATCGCTTTTTACGATTGAAGGGTCAAGTGTAGTCTGGATAGCGATAGAACCGCCGGGGCCTACACTCTCAACTTGCCTGCTTCCTGTGATTATGCTTGATATTGTGGAGAACAGCGGCTTCCATACTCTCTGGTTTTTCTCTTCCACAGAATAGCCAGGTCTTATTTCTATCTCCTGACCGACCTTAAGTATTCCCTGTTTCAGGCTCCCTCCAAGCACCCCGCCTTTAATGTCATCTATCTTGGTCCCTGGCTTATTGATGTCGAATGATCTGGCTACAAACATCATAGGGTCTTTGTCGGGGTCTCTATCAGGCGTAGGTATGTTCTCCTCGATGGCCTCTATCAGGGCTTCCATGTTAATATTATGCTTGGCTGAGATTGGGATTATGGGTGCCTTCTCGTAGCCTTCGCTTTTCAGGAATTCCTGTATCTGGAGATAATTTTTCAAAGCCTTCTCCTTGGTGACCAGATCGATTTTATTCTGCACTACGACAAGATTCCTGATACCGGATATTTTCAGAGCCATCAGGTGCTCGCGCGTCTGCGGCTGCGGGCAGTGCTCTGCAGCGCTGATAAGCAGAAGGGCGCCGTCCATAATTGTCGTGCCTGCAAGCATCGTGGCCATGAGGCTTTCATGACCCGGAGCATCCACAAGGCTGGCTTTCCTGACGAATTCTAAAGGTTCGCCGCACTTCGGGCATTTGTCCTTAGTAGTGAATATCCTGCATTTGGTGCATTTGCTTATTATTATGTCCGCATAACCAAGCCTTATTGTGATTCCGCGCTTGATCTCCTCAGAATGGGTATCAGTCCATTTACCGGATAGCCTTTCAGTAAGTGTGGTCTTGCCATGGTCCACATGGCCAATCATGCCTATGTTTATGGCAGGTTGGACTTCCATTATTCTTTCGCCTCAGGTTCGAGAGGCTTTGCACCATGCTTAGTGATTTTCAGGTTGACCTGCGCTATCTTTTGGTGTATTGTGTTTCCGCACACAGTCTTCCTCTGCTTAGTCCCTCTGCCTATTTGCGTGAAACCTACTCCCTTGATAGCTACAATCCTCTTCCTTCCAACACCGAATACGTCCTTTCTCATGGGAAACCCGCAGTAATCGCTTCCGCCAGTGATCAAAAACTCATAGCCTGTCATATCGATTATCTCTCCCTTTACAGTGTCTCCTATTTTGAGTCCCAGGAATCTCTTAGAAGAATCATCCTTTGCTTCTCTTTGGTAGCTTTTTCCCGTCTTCGGGTCGCTTATGACGAGTTTGATATCCATCTGGTTTCCTCCCGAGGCCAAAGCCGCTTGTGCGGCAACCGTATCCGGTGCCTCAGCTGTGCAGAGGATTCGACTGTTGTTTAAAAAACTTTGCTTCATCATGCAAAACAGCATAATCAAAACAGCATAATCATATATATGGTTAAAATGAAAAAGCCTTTCCCCCTTGAACTTGGCCTGTCAGGTGTTATTACTTGCCTTTAGCGGGTCTAAAGCCATGCTTTTCTAAAGCGAAGTGCTAGTCATCCCATACAAAAAGCCCAATATTTAAAAGCCCAACACTTCAATGTTGTGGCATTGTCTGGGTTTTTCTTTACCCTATGTTTTTTAGATTTGAGCAGTAATCTTGGCGCAAGCGACATTTTATTAAGATGCTTTATATCTGTCACGCAATGAACTTCCAGACATTGCAGAAAGTAGAAGACTCAGATTTTTATCTGGGCCTGGCTTTTAGGACAGCCAAGGAAAGGGCAGAAGCGATGCGTCTATTGAAAGCCAGATCAAAGGAGGCCAAGTCAAAGAAGCTTGAGATGCTCAAGCTTGCTGCAGTAAGGAAATCCCTGCACGACAGGCTTACTGCCATCCTTAAGGCCTTTCCTAGCGTGGATTCACTCCCGCCTTTGTATAATGAGCTGATAAAAATAAGCCTAGATTACGGCGACCTAAAACAGAGCCTTGGGGCATTAAACTGGGCGGTTGGCCAGATCGACCGTATACACGGACAGCACGCGACACAGCTTAAGCAGGCGGTCCATATTTCGCAGATGAATGCTGTGCGCAAGGCTTTCTACGGCAGGGTATCATCTATAATGAAGCAGATATCAGGGCCTCTGAAATATCTGGAGCATTCAAGGCGCGTCATGAAGGCCTTCCCTAACATCAAAACAAGTCTTTTTACAGTGGCTCTTGTTGGATACCCCAATGTCGGAAAGAGCAGCCTGTTACAAGCTCTGACCACTGCAAAGCCAGAGGTCAAGGACTATCCTTTCACAACAAAGAACATAAATCTCGGCTACATGAACATGCCGGAAATAAGGGTACAGCTTGTCGATGTGCCCGGAACTTTCGACCGCTCTTTTGAGGAGATGAATAATATAGAAAAGCAAAGTATGCTTGTGTTGAAGCATGCTTCCCATGCTCTTGTCTTTGTCTATGATGGAAGCGAGACTTGCGGATATGCTTTGAGTGAGCAAAAAGCCCTTCATGCGAGAGTAACTAGGCTTTTCAAGGGCACGATAATTACGGTGCAGACAAAATGTGATCTGCCTGGTAAATCCATTAAGGCCATGCAGGTTTCTGTGAAATCCAAAGAAGGATTGAAGCAGCTGAAAGATGAGATAGTCGGTTTAGCGCATAAGCATGAAGCCCAGAGCAAGTATAAGGACTACAAGCATGGCGACAACCCTGTCAAATGAAGCAGCTCTTTTCTCAAGACCTATCAATATAACGCTTACGCAACCGATGAAGCCAATTAAGATTATTATATAATCTGTTATCCTCAAGAATAGAAGCATCAATGAAATCGTAAGAACGCAGAACCCTGCGACTATTTCTGCGAAATTGGTCTTAATATCCTGTATTATCTCTTCCCTTGATACTTCCATACCTAATCTACAGAGAAAGTGATATATAATGCTATTGGTTTGGCTTGGCGACAATCAAAGCTCTCAAAGGCAGCTTGTAGTTGGCCTTCTTCAGCGCCTGTTTAGCAAATTCCACATTTTGCTTGTCAACCTGCACGGAGAACACTGCTTGCCCTGGCCGCACCTGAGCAGCGATTCCTATGGCTTTGCCGAATGATTTCTGCATGCCTGTGCTCATCCTGTCTGCTCCTGCTCCGCTCGCCAGCGGATTCTCCCTTAGGACATGGTGAGGGTATGACTTGAGTTTCATATAGAACCCAAGCTTTCCGCACTTCTCCTCAAGGTGTCTATTAGAAGTCATTCTTGCGCTTTCAAGCGCGTTATGTCTGATCTGTACACCCTCTTTGCTGACAAGCTCAACTGTGTAGCCGAAGCTTCTCTTGGCATCCCCCATATCATACCTGACAACTTTGCTTGCAGGGCTTGTCCTGATGAATGATTTTGCTTTGTACTTGGACCTTCTTGTATATGGTCTCTCTAATCTTCTATAAGAACAGCCTTTCCTGAGCTTTGCCATGCATCCTGCGGATTAGCCGGTAGTATTTAAAATTATCGCAAGCACGTGCAGGAAAGGTTGAGCAGTATCTGCATGTTTTCCATTCTGAAAGAACAGGTTGGAGTTAGCCTGAGAATAAAAGGACGAATTCTGCTCTACTGCAAACTGATTGCTGCAATATCACACTTTGGTATTTTCCTGTGCGGTCAGCAATAGTATCTCCGCACAATGATTTTTCCGCAAATTATTAGTCTTCGCCGCAACTGTATTTTAGATATTTATAACATATTTTTTCCAAATCTTATGGAACTGAACTGGTTTGGGTTTCCATAGAAAACCTCCATCGAAAAAAAACTCCATCGAAAAACTTATATACTAGTCTTTCAAGAAGATACCTGCGTTATGCTCCAAAAAGAGGTGTCATCATGAAAAAGAAAGGCGCGATTGAGCTCTCAGTTAATGCTATTGTTGTTTTCGTAATTGCCCTGGGCATGCTTGGCTTTGGATTATTCATAATAAACAAGATGAAGAACCTTACAGGCAATCAGATAGATGATGTCTTTGACGTTAAGGATCTTCAGTCCCAGCCCTCTGCGCAGGACCCTATTGTCTTCGATGATGACATAAAGATAAAATTCAACGGTGAGACAAAGCTCAGGGGTGGTTATTACAATGTCAAGGATGTGGCATCGCTGAACGCTGTTTTTGATATTAGGGAATGCCGTGACACAGTTGATGGCGAGGATGTGTGCGGTAGTGGCGATTATTGTCCTTCCCTGCCTCTGGTCGTTAGCTCTGAGAAGAATGTGGAGCCGAGCAAGGGCTATGGCTACAACATAATCATCAAGCATGACGGGGATCAGGACATCTCCACCGGCTCATATGTATGTGAGTTCGTGGTGAAAGATAGGAACAGTTTCACAGTTTATGAGTCTAAATCCGTGTTCGTTACAGTGACCGCGTGAGGTGAAAGGCATGCAGAAGAAGAAACTAACCCTGGACCAGGAATGGCAGATATTGCTTCTAGTGCTCGACAAATTCCTATGGCTTGGTTTCGGCATTATGGCTTATGGGCTCTATGTCATAGTATCTACTGCAACAAGCGTATTTCAGGGCTTCTCTTTCATGGCAATAGGCGCTCTGCTGCTTGTACTGTTCATGGTACTGCTTATAAGGGAATACGAGATATTTGAGGCTGGAAAGAAAAAATGAGGAGAGTTTTGCTTTTCTTGTTTCTCCTTTTGCTTGTAGTTTCCTGCACTAAGCCGGAATGCGAGGCAAAAAAGGATTGTGCGGCCAGAAAATGTGCTAATGTAAAATGCGCAGATGGCAAATGCGTATACACCCCTCAGCCGGACTGCTGCGGCAACCTTATATGCGAATCAGGAGAGAACTATTGCAGCTGCAGGGATGACTGCAAGGAGAAATGCGAAGGATACGTTGTGCTTGAGACAAACAAGTATGGCCCGACGTATGCCAAATACCTCAAGCGTTACTGTCAGGGCGAAAAATGCATTACTGGAATTAATCAGAGTGAGGTAAGGCAGATCCCGCTGATAGATGAGAAGCAGATTAGGTCTTTCAAGATATCTTCTGTCGTGAAGCTGAACAAGCCTTTTGATATAACCAAAGACTCTATTATGATTGAGTTGCAGGTGAAAGACTTAGGACCAGACATATCGCCTCCACTAAAATTCACAGGCATCAAGATAGTGTCAGGTGACCTCTTGTTTGGAAGCAAGAGCATCAACAGGGAGATTATGGCATCAGGCGAGTCATTCACAGAGTCTTTAAGCTTGAGTTATGTCCCTCAGAAACCTGAGGAAGAGCGCATGATAAGCATAAGGATTGACTACGAATATGAACAGATCATTGACAAGTCAGGAGCGACTAAGCGGGTGACTGACACATACCAAAACATGCTTGCAGACAAGATATTTCTGGTGAACCCGGTGGTTACAAGATGAAGAAGGCTATGGAGCTGCCGGCAAATTTCCTTGTGCTGCTTATTCTTGGCTTGATAATGTTTGCGGCAGCTATGACTATCGCATATAAGGTATTTAAGGGTGCTGAAAATCTGCAAAAGAGCCTTGATCAGCAGACGCGCAAGCAGATAGAAAACCGGCTGATATTAGATCCTAGCGGCAAGGTCCTTCTTGGAATCGCATCAAAGGAGATTCAGAGAGGCAAGAACGATGTCTTCGGTATAGGGATAAGGAACCTTGAATCTGAAGAAAAGACATTCTATGTGTCTGGAAGCTGCAATCTGGCTATTGCAGAGGACGGGAAAGCAATCTGTGACGAGAATAGGGTTGGAGGGGATTGCGCAAACGTCTGCGGCAAATGGATCCTTACCATTGGCAGCCACAAACTGAACAGCAAAGATATACGCGTCACTGAAGTGCATATAAATGTTCCGAAGAATGCCGCTGACGGCGAGTATTGGTTTGATGTCAAGGTGTGCTACAACAATCCTTGCGGCGTTGCAGGAAGCATCCAGTACGACAATGTGAAAAAGCTCACTGTGACAGTATCCTAGCTATGGACGATCCTTGCGAATAAATCCACGTCAAGGCTCGCATTGCCCACAAGGCAGCCGTCAATGTCAGGCTTGGAGAGGAAATCTTTTGAATTCTCAGGTTTTACGCTTCCGCCATATATTATTTTGACTTTTTTGCCAAATCCTGGGTACATAAGCTCAATCAGGCTTCTTATATGCTTGTGTTCCTTCTCAGCCGCTTCCGCAGAAGCTGGCTGGTGCTGAGCATGCCCTCCGCTTATTGCCCAGACCGGCTCATAAGCTATTATCAGCTTTTCAGTCTCATGGATGCCATGCAGACCCTTCTCCAGTTGAGTTCGCAGTGCCTGCATAGTCCTCTTATTTTTCCGCTGTTCAGCCGTCTCTCCGATGCAGATAATTGGAATAAGGCCTTCAGCAAGAGCAGCCTTTGCTTTCCTGTTTACATCCTCATCCTTTTCTCCCATGGCTCTTCTTTCAGAGTGCCCAACTATTACATGGCTGCAGAACTCTGCTATCATCTGGCATGATATCTCTCCGGTGAAGGCGCCGCTCTTGGCGTAGTGTATATCCTGTGCGCCTATCTGAATGTTGCTTCCCCTGGCACAGTCAAAGGCAGTGATTATCGAAACAAAGCTCGGGCACACGACTATATCCCTATCATGCACGCTATGCACTTTGTGCCTCAGCTCCTTTATGTAATGTGCAGCTTCATCGTTGGTTTTGTTCATCTTCCAGTTGGCGATTATGGTTTTTCTTCTCATTTTACTGCCACATAGGCATTTTCTTATTTTAAGTTTTTCCTTCGTGTCGGCTCCGGTGAAAATCAAGCCAGTGCCATTTGCTCCAAGAGACTTAACTGCTAAATTCGCGGCTGCCAGGGGGTTGTCGTTAAGCCTTATTTTTGCAAGTGGCCCCAGTCTGATAATTCCGATGAAGTCGGGATCATGTATAGTCTGGGGGTGGTGTTGGGATTGTTGTTTAAAATCCGACGCATAAATCAGTATAGATGCATCAATCCAGATGATTTTGATAATCCCCCTTGTATCACAATATATGTAATATATGTAATATATGTAATATATGTAATATATGTAATAACTATAAAGTAGCGAAAAATTTATAAACCAATCTTCATTCTCTATCCTGTTGGGGGTATTATATGAAATACTTGTATATTGCGCCTGCAGTAGCTGTCATGGTGCTGTCATTCACAGCGAGCATGCTCGAGACCGCAGAGGCTGTGCAGGAAAAGACCTTGAGGCACGTTGACAGTATGAACTCTGCTCTTGAGTGCGCCTTCATGGGAATAGACTTAAATGTCTGCAGCCCAGGAATCTATGCCTATGATTACAGTGCCGAATTAAATAGTACAAGAGAAAGTATAAACAATATATCAGATGACATTATGATGTACTATGATGAAGATGGCAGACTTGTGAAGATAAAAAGAGTGAACTGAATATCTATCTTTGAAGTTTCCTAAGCTTCTCCAGGTTCTCATGCGCCATAGCTCTTGCCGGGGTTCTTGGTCTTGTTTTCAGGGAGGGGTCAATATCCGGTATTTTGCCAGAGCTGCTCTCGCGCTTAAGGACATCAATTTTCACGTTAGGTGGGGGATTAGTCTCGTCCTTGAGCTTCTCCACATGCCTTTTAAGCATTCTTATATGCCACTCTTTCATGATTCTCTTTCTCCTGAAGTAGACAAAAGCAGCTATCGGAAATAGGAGAACAAATAATATCCCAACATATTCCATAAGCTTGATTGTTGTTGATACCCACTCATTACGTATGATGTTTTCAAAGACAAGCGTCTTCATGACTAACTGGTTCTCCACGCCGAAGATATCCGGGAGAAGGTTCACAGCATTGTTTTCATTTGTTATATAGGTGACTTCCCAATCCTGGCCTTTCTTGATTACCGGTATCTTCCATACGCCTTTGCTTTCAGGAAGCTGTGTCATCTCCCTGAACACATCATTCTGGCTCAGGTGCTCCATCACGAATAAGTCGGTTATGTCTCCCTGGCCGAGGTTCTGCACCTTGAGGTTTACCATTATCTCATCATTAAGAGAATAGCTGAGCTTCTTTTGCACATAGACCTTGGTTGCAGGTATATATTGCCTAATAAAAGGGATGCGCTTCGAAGGGATTGTATTGTTCTCATAAGTCAGATTTGCAGGTTCAAAGTAGTCAAGACCCAAACTCTCATTATCAATGAATTTAAGGGTATAGGAGAGACCTAGCACGCTGTCCGGGTTCACTTCCCTGCTCCATGATATTGTGCTATCCTTTGTGTTCCCATCTGTGGCGTCAGAAAGCGTAAAGCCCCTTGGCCAGCTATCCATTACTGTAATCATTCTTGATACCGGAGCAAAATTGTGGACATTGAGTATGACCTTTATCTCATCGCCCGGCATGACAACTGTCTTGCTTGTCTCTTTCCTGAAATACATGAAATGCTCAAGGAAATCGCTGATATTCGTGACATTGCCTCTTTCCCATGATGTCGTGTTTGCAGGGTCTATTAGGTCATCCTGCGTGAACCATGATATATTGTGCTGGTAATCCGTATATAAGAGGAAATCCAGGATTATTCTGCTGGACAGCCAATATACCTCACCCTCTGTGCTGTTATAGTCAGCGATATCATGACGCCATTTGCCCTGCGGGCCGATTACTATCTCGCTCTCATTGGCTAGGGGAAATCTCCATCTGATTAGCTCATTGTTGGGGTCTTCTGCAGGCGTCTTGATTACATCCACATAACTTACATTATGGGTGAAACTGGTGGGATTCATTATCTCAACACTGACAATCCTTCTCCTCTGCACTTCCTTAATCTGTCCTGTGTCGCGGCTGACTGTCTCAATAGGCGCCTTCTGGATTGTCATGATGAGGACAGAATCCGCAGTCTTCCTTCCGCTGTGAAGCGCTGTCTGCAGGAACCCCATTCCTGGAAGGGTGAAATTGTAGCCTGTTATGCCGAATATGTCATATTCAATTATCACTGTCTCCTGGGGCTCAAGTTTGATAATCTGCAGCTTATCCGGCCTGATTATTCCTGTATTTGTTGTTTCCACGATTGTCAATGTGCCTGTATCAAGCGGCATGATGATATTGTACAAAGTATAATTGTTTTGGTTTGTGACACTTATCCTGCCTTCAACCTGCACAACGAAATATTGATTAAAATAGGAGATGACCTTTCCTGTTTCAGTAGCAATGAACCTGTATCCCTCTTCTTGGGCAATACACTCATGTGAAAGAAGTATGAAGGCGATAAGGATTATGGCTTTTCTCATAAGCCCGCCTCAGGTCTTCCTTTTCCTGCTCACAAGGAACACTGTTACAATCAGGGTGATGATGATGACTAACCAGAAAAGGTTCACTGCCCTTATCCCCATCTTGGGAAGCGGCACAAGCGAATACTCTACAACCATATCTTGCTTGTTCTGCCAGCTCACCACTCTGTATCCTTTGCTGTCATCGCTTTTTGTGGTACCTTCAGGCGCGAAAGTTACATGATACTTCTTTGGCAGGTGAAGTCTCTGGTCATTGTTGAGGATGGGAATAGTAGTCTGCTCGACAGGCACTTTGACTTCGTAGAAAAGTATGCCTTTCGGCTCGAACTGGAGGTTATAGGACAGTACTATCTTGTATGTGAATCTTGGCAGTACAGGCTCCCAGACGCTTATGACAAGGTCGGTCTCTTTGCTCGTCTCTATCATTCTTGTCTTGAGTTCAGTTCCCATGTCATTCTTGGCTTTAAAACCGCTTATCTTTGAGCCGACTTTCTCATTATCTCTAACCTCATGGAGCTTGAAATGCAGCTCTCCGGGGATTATAGGGTTATTGCCGACATTCTTAAGAATCACTGTCCTCTCTATCCTGAAGTGGTCCTTCTCTAGGTATGTATCAGTCCTGTACTGTTCAAACACAACGACTTCAGCCATTACTATGCCTGATATAGATATGATAGCTAAAAGCGATGCTAAAGCCCATGCTAACCCTGCTACCCTGATTTTCTCCCCCTTTTTTATCACACAACCGCAATATAGCGGGATAGTTTATCTTTTTTTCGGTTTCTGCTGCAACTCAAGTTTCTTGTTTATCCTATTAGTAATTATGAGATTAGTCACATTTACAACAATCAGAAATGCGACAATCGCTATGTACATAATCTCGCGCGTCTTTGACTCAAGCCCTGTAATAACTGATATAACAGGTGATGCGGATGCGCCGTCTACTTTCAATGGGTCTAAACCTACTACGTATAACTGAGTTACCTGATAAGCCCCGGTGCCGTTCACTTTGTATGATGCGCTCCAGCTGTAGTTTTCAGCTCCAGTTGCATCAGGTCCGAATTTAGGTCCAAGAGAACTGTTCATGCCAGCTTTCCAGTAGATGTTCCATCTATAGGATGTTCCGTAGAACTCGCTTCCAGGAGAGCCTACAGAAAGATTGGTGCACCAGCTCGTGCCCCAGCAGCCGTTGATTGAAGGGTCATAAACAATATCATACGCTGTGAACTGGTTAGGCACAAAGTCATAGACAGTGACATATTCATACTCAGGCGTCCAGCCGTTTCCAATGTTCTCTACTGTGATGTTGATATCATACTGGCCCTCTCCAGTGTTGGTGATGTTCTTTTTGATCTCAAGCCAGTACCCATTGATGACATAGATGTACTTCATGTACAGATCAAGCCCGCTTTTTGTTGCTGTGTAGTTAACTATCTGCCCATTTGCATTGGAGATGAGCCATTCAGGCTTCATCCAGACTATAGGCGGGGGATAGCTTGAGTTGCTTCCGTCAGTGAAATTGAAATACCAGTAATTTCCTGCCGGGTTCCAGCCTTCGGTAATGTTGATTCGCTGAATAGGGCTGCCTGTGTATGTCTTATTGAGGTAGCCGAAACTGGTGGACCTGTTGCTTGGGTCCATGTCTGCTGTTACCCAGAGGGTGACTGTGTTGAGGTCAAAAGTTATGTTATCTGAAGCTATGACATACGGCCTTATCTCGTATGTTACATTATGGTTGAGAAGGTTGTCAGATGGCTGGCTTATTCTCTTCTCGAAGCTGAAATTGATCTTGGCAGAACCGTTTATCTGCGTGAGAGAGAGGTTGGACATCAAGAATCCTGTCTGGTACGTCAGTGTCTCAGTGATTGCCATATATGATGCAGTGAAAGGTACGCTGTAAGGCGCTCTTGCGATGTAGGTAATCCATGCGCTCTGATTGTAGTCTACAGTCCCGCCAAGAGGCGTCCAATACCATGTTGTATTGGATGTCCCGTTTCCGACAACATTGGCGCTGTCATTGAGGTTATATAAATATAGAAGTGCGAAAGAGAAAGTGGACAGATTCCATTGAACATCCATTGCCTGAATTGTGATGTTCAGGTTCTGCACTGGCTGCTGCAGGTAGTGCATGTTGTTGATTGTCTGGTTGATTGTCCAGTTTTGGCCGGATAGTACTTTCAGATTATTGCCGTGGTCTGTGTTGATGTAAGTGGTGGATATATTTATAGGTGGATTGGTGTTGTTGCAGGTCACATTATAGCGGAAAGTGCTATGGTTGCCTGACCTAAGTTCAGGAATATGGATAATAATGGGTGTGCCCGGTGTGCCGTTCTTCTGGTAGCCGTATCTGCCTGTACCATCGTTGAAATAAGTGAAATTGCTAATCATCCTGTTGGTATTCACTAGGTTCAGGTAGATGTCATATACTGTCTCAGTTCCTGGATTATGCACAAAAAGTGTACCATTTATAAAACAATATGTCTGGTTACTCACACCATAGAAATCTCTTGCGTATGTAACGTTTTGATATACGCTTTCTGTCATTGATACATTGATATGTGTTCCAGCAAAAGCCGGGTATGCCATCAAAAGGGCAATTAAAACGAGCAATGCTGTTTGTCTCATGATTGACCTCTTTTCAGTCATTTGTCATATGACCAATATACTAAAATATATACTCTTATACTGATAATATATAAATGTTTCGGATACTTCCGAAATCAAAATCAGCAATAAGCCGTCTATGATATTTATATACTTTGTGGCTATTCTCTAATACTCTGTTATCCCGAAACTACTTTACATCCCGAAATTGCTTTACATGTAACTCATCCCATATAGATAATGGAGTCCTATAGTCAAGACTCATGTGCAATCTGTGTTCATTGTAATGTGATATG
>Ga0101944_10001784_pt1 | contig 40721 bp, 31 predicted proteins | sample DewCreD2012metaG_FD_75245 | JGI IMG/M metagenome (GOLD analysis project Ga0101944, IMG submission 75245) | Hot spring sediment bacterial and archeal communities from British Columbia, Canada, to study Microbial Dark Matter (Phase II) - Dewar... ... | reverse complement strand
ACCGAAAATATCCTCCAAGCCCCCGGATCGCCCCATCGGAGGCCTCTCCTGGGGGAACGCCGCTTTGCCCCTCCTCGCAACTGCTTGATACTCCACAACATCCCCGCATCGCAACCGCCTCCCTCGCCGCGATCTGCGATTGACTTCCTCGTGGCCTTGCGCTACATTCTCCTGCTGGTAGTCGTCCCCGAAGGTGTCCCCGACCATCACGACGAGGAGTGGTGCATGATTACCGCGTGTCTGAAGGCAAGGTACATCGGGCTTGCGCTGGGTATCGCGCTGATGCTTGGGTGCTTACCTGCGACGGCTGAGGCTCGCATGGTGAGCTCGGCGGGCTCGGGTGAGGAGGACCTCTCGCCGCGCCAGGCCCGCGAGGCGCAGGTTCTGCGGCTGCTGGCCGAGGACAAGGTGGCCAACGCTCTGAAGAGCTGCCACCTCACGCCCCAGCAGGTGCGCGAGCGGCTCGACCGCCTCAGCGATGCGCAGCTCGCCGAGCTGGCCGACCACCTCGAGACGATCCAGGCCGGCAAGGGCGCGGTCGTCGCACTCGTCGTCCTCGCCATCGTCCTCATCGGCATTCTCCTCTACATGCAGATCGAGGCGGCCTGAATCGTGATGCGTGACGCGTGACGCGTGATAGGGAAAGAGGCGGAGAGGTCGTGTTCGCTCTTGTCAGAGGTCACGCCGCACGCGTCACCCGTCAGGCATTCGTTCTGACCATCCTTGCCGCTGCCGGCTGCGGGCCGACCTTCAAGACTCTCCGCGACGAGCTCGCACAGGGGGCGCCGGGCGCACACATCCCCGGCGTCCCCTTCGTGCGCCAGGCCCGCAACCGCTGCGGGCCGGCCGCCCTGGCCGCAGTCGCTGCCTTCTACAAGCTGCCCGTAACCGAGCAGAAGATCGCCGACGAGGTCTTCCTCCACTCGATCAACGGCACGCTGACGATTGACATGCAGCGCTTCGCGCAGGGGCAGGGCCTCTGGTGCCATTCGGGCCAAGGCACAGCCGAGGACGTGCGGCGCTGGCTCGACCGCGGCGTGCCCGTCGTCGCGCTCCTGCGCCTCGGCGCGCTCCACGGCGGGCGACTCCACTACGTTGTGGCCACCGGCTACCACGCTGGGCGCGAGCGCTTCATCGTCCACACGGGCTACCTGCCCAACCGCCCGATGTCCTACGCGGCTTTCGAGCGCCAGTTCCGCGACGCCGGCGGCTGGCTCCTTGTCGCCTGCCCGCCCGAGCGGGTGAGCTGGCCGCTGAGCGCGGAGGGGCACAACGACTTGGGGGTGGTCTACGAGCGCGCGGGCAAGCTCGACCGGGCGCGCGCCGAGTACCAGAGCGCCATCGAGGCGGACCCGGCGAAGCCGCTCTTCCACTTCAACCTCGGCAACGTGCTCCTGCGCCTCGGGCGGCGGGCCGAGGCTGAATGCGCCTACCGCGAGGCCATCCGCCTGCGGCCCGCTTACGCCGACGCCCACAACAACCTGGCGGGTCTCCTGCTCGAGCTCGGCCGCCGCCACGAGGCCCACAACGAGGCCCAGCGCGCCATCGAGATTGACGGCCCGCGCGCGGCGCACTACCACGACACCCTCGGCCGCGTGCTCCTGGCCCTCGAGAGCTACCCCGCCGCCGTCCGAGCCTTCCGCAAAGCGGTCGAGGAGGCCGGGCGCGACGCCGCGACCGCCGCCGACGCCCGCCTCGGCCTCATCGAGGCACTCGTGGCCGCCGGCGAGCGCGCCCAGGCCCGCGCTGAGCGCGACCGCCTCGTTGCCTCCACCGCCGACCCCGCCCTGCGCCGCAAGGCCGACGAACTGGTCAAGTAGATTTCCGATTTGCGATTTGCGATCTCCGATGAGTCGGCAATCGGAGATTGGCAATCAGAAATGGTTGCGGTAGAATAGCCGCCGGCTCAGCGCTCCACCGCGACAACGCCTGAGGCCCCATCATGGGCATCCGCGCGAAGATCGTCCTCCCCTTCACCGCCCTGTTTCTCGTGGCGATTCTCGCCGTCGCGCTCCTGGCCGCCCGCTCCACCGCCAACCTTGTGGACGAGCGCATCCAGGCACAGATGGCTGACCTCGCGGGCGTGCTCTCTCAGGCCAGCTTTGCGGCGAACCTCAGCGTGCTGAACCACGTGAAGGCCATCGTGGGCGGCGAGCTGGCCACCGTGGACGCTCGCGGCGCAATCGTGGCGACCACGCTTGGGCCCGAGGCGGCAAAGGCGCTGCGGGAGCACGTGCGGGGCGCCCGCCCGACCGCTGCCGACGGTGCAGCGCCCGCCTGGAGCGTGAGCCTCGGCGGGCGCGGCTACCGTGCCACCTTCGCCCCCGTCGAGCTCACGCTCGGCCAGGAGGCCCCGGCCTTCGTCTACCTGCTCACGCCCGAGGCCGAGATCGCGGCGGCCACGCAGCGAGCCGTCCGCCCCATCTTCCTGGCGGCCGCGTGTGGGGCGCTCGCCGTGGTCGTCCTCGGCTACGTGGTGGGCCACAGGCTCGCGCGGCCCGTGGAGTCGCTGGCCGACCAGGCGCGGCACCTGGCTGCCGGGGGCTCGCAGGCCCCGCTCGCCGTGCGGACGCACGACGAGGTGGGGCGCCTCGCCGCGGCGTTCAACGCCCTCCTGGAGTCGCTCCGCGCGGCCGAGGCGCGGCTCGTGGCCACAGAGCGCCTGGCCGCCGTGGGCCAGGTGGCCGCCGGCATCGCCCACGAGGTTCGCAACCCACTCTCAGGCATAAAGATGTCGGCCCAACTCCTCAAGCGGCGCCTCCGCGAGCTTGAGCGCCGTGCCTCCCCCCACCCCGCCGGGGAGGCGGTAGGGGGAGGATCGGACGCTCGATCCTCACCCCCAGCCTCTCCCTGCCAGGGAGAGGACGCGGGCGCCGGCCCCCCCGCCGAGGAGAGCGTGAACGTGATGCTGGCCGAGATCGCCCGCCTGGAGGTCATCATTGACGACCTGCTGACCTTCGCGCGGCCCTCGGCCCCGAAGCTGGTGCCGGCCAGCCTCAACGCCGTCGTGGACGAGGTGCTGGACTTCATGGCCCGCCAGCTCGAGCACGCGGGGGTCGCTGTCCGCCGCGAGCTGGAACCCGCCCTGCCCGCAGCGCCCCTCGACCCCCAGCGCATCCGTCAGGTCGTCCTCAACCTCATCCTCAACGCCGCCGAGGCCATGCCCAACGGCGGCACGCTAACCGCGCGCACCCGCTCGACGGATAGAGAGGTCGTCGCCGAGCTGGACGACACGGGCCATGGCATCCCGCCCGAGCTCGCGGCAAAGATCTTCGAGCCGTTCTTCACCACCAAGCCGGGCGGCAGCGGCCTGGGCCTCGGCGTCAGCCGCACCATCATCGAGGCCCACGGCGGCACCCTGACCTTTCAGCCCCTCGAGCACGGCACCCGTTTCGTCTTCACCCTCCCTCGGTCTCAAACCGCAAATCGCAAATCGGGAATCGAAGATGGCGAGAATCGCGGTCATTGACGACGAGCAAAGCGTCTGCCACGCCTTCCAACAGTTCCTGGCCGACGAGGGGCACGAGGTCGCCGTCGCCGCCACCGCCAAGCGGGGGCTCGCGCTCATCCGGGACACCCAGCCAGACCTCGTCATCCTCGACATCCGCCTGCCCGACGCCGACGGGTTGGACCTGCTCGCCCAACTCGTCGCGGAGGCAGACCCGCCCGCCGTCCTCGTCATCACGGCCCACGGGACGATGGAGACCGCCATCGAGGCCATGCGCCGCGGGGCATTCGAGTACCTCACCAAGCCGATTGACCTGGAGGAGGCCAGGCTGGTCATCGAGCGCGCCCTGGCCACCCGCCAGCTCAGCCACGAGGTGGCCCGCCTGCGCCGCGAGCTGCGCGGCGGCGCGCCACTCCTCGTCGGCAACTCGCCCCCCATGCAGAAGCTCTACAAGGCCATCGGCGCCGTCGCGCCCACCAACGCCACCGTCCTCATCCGCGGCGAGAGCGGCACCGGCAAGGAACTCGTCGCACGCGCCATTCACCAGGCCAGCCCGAGGGCCAAGGACCCATTCGTCACCGTGGATTGCACAGCGCTGCCCGAGCACCTCATCGAGAGCGAGCTCTACGGCTACGAGGCCGGCGCCTTCACCGGCGCCGCCAGCGCCAAGCCGGGTAAGATCGAGCAGGCCAACGGCGGCACGCTGTTCCTCGACGAGATCGGCGAGCTCTCCGCCAGCGCTCAGGCCAAGCTGCTGCGCTTCCTCGAGACCCGCCAGACCGAGCGCCTCGGCTCCACTAAGACCCTGCCCCTCGACGTCCGCATCCTCGCGGCCACCAACGAAGACCTCGAGGCCAAGCGGCGCCAGGGCGCCTTCCGCGAGGACCTCTTCTTCCGCATCCACGTCGTCACCCTCGACGTGCCCCCCCTGCGCGAGCGGCGGGACGACATCCCGCTGCTCGTCGCCCACTTCCTAGAGCAGGTCGCTGGCCCACGACGCCTCGGCATCAGCCAGCCAGCCCTCGACGTCCTCGTGGCACACGACTGGCCGGGCAACGTCCGCGAGCTCCGCAACGCCATCGAGCACGCCGCCATCGCCTGCCGCGGCGATGCCATCCTGCCCGAGCACCTCCCGCGCCTGGCTGTCCGTGGCGGGGGTGGGCCGGCGGAGGACCTCCGCCGCGCCGCCGCCGCGCTCCTCGCCGCCAAGATGGCCGAACACCCCGAGGGCACCGCCCCCCTCTACGACCTCATGCTGGAAGAGCTCGACCGCGCCGTCATCGCCGAGGCCCTGCGCCTCACTGGTCGCAACCAGGCCCGAACCGCCGCCCTCCTCGGCCTCCACCGCACCACCCTCCGCAACAAGATTCGGCAATACAACCTGTGAGGAACTGAGCGCCCCAGGGGCATCGCGATCCGTCTCCCTTTCCCGCGGCCAACGTCTTGCCCCGGGCGCCGGCATCCGAGCGCCTCAGATCCGACACTGCTCTACCAGTGGTGCTGGCCCCGCGCCGGCCCTCACTTGTATGACGGCAGCATAGGGCCGTGGGCCGCGATGAGGTCGTCGCAGAGGGCCTTGATCTGGTCGAGGGTAAGCTCGGAGGAGGTGTGTGGGTCGAGATAGGCGGCATGGTAGATGGCGTCGCGGCGACGGGTAAGCGCGGCCTCGATGGTGAGGAGTTGGACGTTGATGTTGGTGCGGTTGAGCGCGGCGCAGACCTCGGGCAGGTCGCCGACGTAAGTGCCCTGGACTCCGTTGCGGTCCACCATGCAGGCGACCTCGACGCAGGCGCGGCGCGGCAGGTTGGTGATGAGGCCGTGGTTGAGGACGTTGCCGCCCACGCGGATGGGCACGTCGGTCTCCATCGCGTTGAGAATGTAGGAGCCGTATTCGTGGGACTTCTTGTGGGTGAGTGCGCGGTTGGCCACGAGGCCGTCGCGCTGCTTCTTCCAGCCCTCGATCTGAGCGATGCAGCGGCGGGGGTACTCGTCGAGGGGGATGTTGAACTCCTCGATCAGCTCGGGGTGGGTGCTCTTGATCCAGTAGGGCATGTACTCGGCGGTGTGCTCGGAGGACTCGGTGACGTAGTAGCCGATCTTGAGCATGAGCTCGAAGCGGACCATGTCCCAGTGCTTCTTGGCGCCCTTCTTGCGGGCCTCGGCGTTCATTGCGGCGGCGCGGCGCTTTATCTCGGGGTAGAGGTCCACCCCGCCGTCGGTTATCTCGAGGAGCCAGCCCTGGTGGTTGATGCCGGCGATCTTCCACTGAAGCTTTTTCACCTGGTCCCAGAGGCCCACGTGACGGAGGAGTCCCTCGGCGCAGCCCTGGACGGAGTGGCAGAGGCCGACGGTTCGGACGCCGGAGCCGAGGAGGAGGGCGCCGGTGACCATGGCCATCGGGTTGGTGTAGTTGAGCATCCAGGCGTCGGGGCAGACCTCTTCGATGTCGCGAGCGAAGTCGAGCATGACGGGGATGGTGCGGAGCGCGCGGAAGATGCCGCCGATGCCGAGGGTGTCGCCGATGGTCTGGCGCAGGCCGTAGCGTTTGGGCACCTCGAAGTCAATGACCGTGCTCGGCTCGTAGCCGCCGACCTGGATGGCGTTGATGACGTAGTTGGCGCCGCGGAGTGCCTCACGGCGGGCCTCGACGCCGAGGTGGGCAGTGATCGTCGCCCGGCCCTCATTGACGTTCGCGTTGAGCGTGTCGAGCATCAGCTTGGAGTCTTCGAGCCGTGCGGGGTCAATGTCGTAGAGCGCGATGTGCGAGTCCCGCAGAGAGTCGGTCAGTAGGCAGTCGCCCAGAACGTTTTTCGCAAAAACCGTGCTTCCTGCGCCCATGAACGCAATCTTCGGCATTGCAATGCTCCTCGGCCAGTGGGGACATGGCGGCCACAGGGCCGAATAGGATAGCCGAGAGCGGCCGGAAACACAAGCTGCCTGGCCATCTTGGGCTTTGCCCCCAACCCTGGCGCCAGCGGGTTTCCCCGCTCGTCGTTGTTGTTGTCGTCGTTGTCGCCCTACCCGTCGTCCAGCCCCCAGCGGGACAGGCCCACAGGCTCGACGACGAGGACGATAAGAGAGTAGCCGGGGCGGTTAGCAGGACCGGGGTCCAGGGTGCGGCGATGGGGCCGTCTACGGGGCGGGCCATCAAGGCGGTTGACAGTCATGGGGTCGGTTGGTATCCTCGCGGCATGGGTCGCGTTTTCAACTCCCCGCTTCTGCTGGCGTTTCTCCTCACGGCAGGGCCAGGGCCCACGGCCAGTGGGGGCGCGCCCGAGCTGAAGGGGGCACCGGAGGCCGGGTTCCCGACCGTCACTGGGCTGGCGGGGCTGCGGGGAGTTATCCGGGCGCTCGGCGACGGGCGAGTGGAGCTGTACTACAACTGGAGCGACCCGGCGCAACTGGAGGATTGGCGGGTGGTGGCGGGGCCGCCGCCACAGGTTGCCGATGGGGAGCTGCGGCTGGGTGCTGAAGAGAGCCACACCCTGCGCCACGTGGCTGTCTTCATCGGCGCGGTGGAGGCGGCGGGCACGTGGAGTCTCCGTGGGGAGCCGGGCAGCCGCGGTCAGTGCGGGGTGGCGCTCGACGCCGCGCCCTGGCGCGGATACTGGCTGAACGTGCGCGATGGGCGCCAGGAGCTCTACCGCGAGGACGCCCAAGCCGCCTTCCTGGGCATAGCCGACGGGCGGTTCCGCGAAGGCTCCGACCACACGTTTCACTTCGCCCGCTCGGGGAGCTTTCTTCGGGTGTGGCTGAACGGCGTGGCGCAGTTCCGCTCGACCGATGCGGCCTATCACGAGGGCGCGGTGCTCCTGCGGGCCTGGCGCGCGCGGGCGGGTTTTCGGGGTCTCTGGCTGCTCGGGCGGCCCGCGCCCCAATGGCTGGCGGGGAACCCCGGTGTGGCAGCCCAGCTGGAGGTTCTGAGGCTCCACGCGGCGGGCGTGGAAACGCTTCGCCCGCTGTGGGAGACTGGCCAGTTCAGAGAGGCGCTGACGAAGGCGACCGTTGCTGCAAAGCAGGCGACTGAGGACGCCCAAGCGGTAGCCGACTTCTGGGCGGCGGTCGAGGCGGGTGTCGGCAGGCTCAAGCCCGGCGAGGCCATCCGCGTGGGAGGGGCGGAGTGGGCTTTCCGCCGATACGACAAGGGGCTGCTCTTCGTGGAGCGCGATGGCGTAGAGGCGCCCAAGAAGCTCCTTGGTCTCCAGGATTCCGAGCTTCTCGCCCTGGCCAGGGGCGTGCCGGGCGGGGGCCGCGCCGAGCTCGCGCTAGCGGTCCTGCGGCTCCACGGGCCGATGCCCGACGCCGCGGGCGCCTTGGCGCAGCTCGCCGCGGCCCAGAAGGCGGGGCTGGACGTGGCCCGCCATCGCGGCTGGCTCATCCCCAGGCCGCCCACCGCCGAGAAGCTCGTCGAGGTGAGGCGCACGGGCGGCGGGGCGGTGACCTTCGCCGGCAAGCCCCTGTTCATCGAGGCCGAGGACGCGGCCGTGCGGTCGGGCGCCCTGGAGGTGGAGCGGGACGCGGCGGCCTCCGGCGGCCGCTTCGTCTGGGAGCCGCGGGAGGAGGGGCAGGCGCAATACGGCAGCGCCAAGTCGCGCCTGGTCTTCCACGTCCTCGCCCAGGAGGCCTGCACGGTGCACCTGTGGGCGCGGGTGAAGTCGCCTACGACGAACAACAACTCGTTTTTTCTCGCTCTGGCGGCGGGGGAGGCCGAGAGCGGGACGTTGCGCCCCTGGCACCTGGCCCCCGACCCCGCGTGGCACTGGGAGCCGTACAACGTAGCCAGCGCCTCGGATGAGGGGAGCTCGCGCCCCAGCCCGCTCCAGTTCCAGCCGGGCGTCAACTCGCTCATCCTTGCGGTGCGCGAGCGGGGCACGGCGGTGGACAGGCTCTACCTGGCCGAATCGCCCGATCCGCCCAAGGAGAGCGGCGGACAGTAGGCCCAGGCGTCGCTGTGCGGGCGAATTGCTGGCATGCTAACGGCATGGGGCATTCGCTCAAGAGCCCAACCCCCGTGGCTAGCGGTCGCTGCTAGTGGCGGGGGGCAGCGATGGATCGGGGGTGGGAGCGGCGTTCAGCGGGTATCCTTTGAGCTGCTTGGCGTGGGGCCGGGGCGTGTCTGCCGGGGCCTACTGCCGCGATTGGCGCCGGGCAGCGCTTCGGCGGCCCAGCCTCTTGGCGCGCGTGGCGGCAGCGGTCAGGTCTTGCGGACGCGGGTGAAGCGCAGGCGCTTGACGTGGCGGGGGGAGGCGTCAAGGATGTCAATGCGGAAGGGGCCGAACTCAACGCTTTCGCCGGCCTTGGGGATGCGGCCGGCGAGGTGGAGGACGAGGCCGCCGACGGTCTCAAAGCCCTCTTTGCGGATGGCCAGGCCGGTCAGCTCGGCCAGCTCGGTGATCTCCATCGTGCCGTCGCACTCGAAGGCGTCGGAGCCGCGCGCGATGAGGCTGCTGGGGCCGCCGAGGCGCTCGTCGCGGATCCGCCCGATGATCTCCTCCACAAGGTCGGCGTTGGTGGCGAGGCCGACGACGCCGCCGTGCTCCTCGACGACGATGGCCATCGGCAGGGGGCTGTAGCGCAGCTCGCGGAGCAGTTCGCCAACCGGCTTGGTCTCTGGCACGTACGTCACCTGCCGGCGAACGAAGGGGGCGATGGGTGTGGCTCGGGGGTCGCCCGGCAGGTCGCTCCGCAAAACGTCCATCACGCTCACGATGCCCACGATGTTGTCCACGCGCCCCTCGTAGACAGGGAAGCGTGCGAAACCGGTGCGGGCAGCCACCTCGTCCAGTTGCGCCACCGTGGCCTCCAGGGGCAGTGAGACGATGTTGACAAGGGGGACCATGACCGAGGCGACTGGGCGCTCGCGTAGCTCGAGCACGCTGTGGATCATCCGGCGCTCTTCGGACACGATGGCGCCGTGCTCCTCGCCCATCTCGGCCAGGGTCTTGAGCTCCTCGCGGGTCACGTAGGGGTTTGCCCCGGTCGGCCGGCTGCCGAGGAGGGCCAGGATGCCCTCAGCGATGCGCGAGACGATGGCGACGATGGGCCGCATCAGGCTCTGGCAGACGTTCAGCGGCCCAGCGATCCGCAGCGCGATGGCGTTTGCGCCCGCGCGGGCGATGGACTTCGGCACAATCTCGCCGAAGATGAGGATCAGCGGGGCCATGATGGCAGTGGTGACCGTGCTCTCCCATTCGATGGAGACGTGGTGGCCGACGATGACGGTGGCGAGCGAGGTGGCGGCCACGACCGAGATGTTGGTGCCGACGAGGGTGGTGCTCAGGAGGGCCTCGGAGCGTTGGAGGAGGCGCACGACAAGGCTGGCCCGCCGGTCCCCGCGCCGGGAGGCCACGCGGAGCTGGGCCTTGTCGGCCGAGATGAGCGCCGTCTCGGACCCCGAGAAGAACCCCTCGAGTAGCAGGCAGGCCACGACGAGGACCGCGAGGAGGGCCATCATGGCGGAGGCCCTCCTGGCTCGACCACGCAGTAACCGCTCTCCCACACGCGGCGCCAGACCTCGCTGGCTGGGTCGAGCGGGCGGATTTCCACGGCGCCGATGCGGCGGCCGCGCAGGCGCAGGACGCGATAGGTGAAGTGCTCGTCGGCCACCTCGGCGCCCGGCTTGGGCAGCTCGCCGACGAGGTCCAGCACGTAGCCGCCAATCGTGTCGGCGCGGTCCACCGGCAGCTCGAGGCCCAACTCGTCGTTGAGGTCGCGCACGCGCGCCTCGCCGAGCACCTGGATGCAGCCGTCGCCCTTGCGACACAGGCGGCGCGGCTCGGCGTTGCGGCTCAGCACCCCGCCTACCATCTCGTCCACCAGGTCGCGCAGGGTCACCAGGCCGGCCGTGCCGCCGTACTCGTCGAGGAGAATGACCATGTGCGAGCCGCCCTCGCGCATGTCGCGCAAGAGGTCGCCGAGGCGGCGCGATTCGGGGACGAAGACGGCGGGCCGCACGAGCGGCCTGAGGGGCGGCTTGGGGAGCGCGTCGCGCGCGGCGACGAACTCGCGGATCGTCTGCTTCCAGATCCCCTTGCTGCGCCAGGCGGGCAGGTCTCGAACGTCAAAGATGCCCCAGATATCGTCGGCGTTCTGCGTGCACACCGGCAGGCGCGAGCGATGGGTGCGCTGGGCCAGGGCCAGCGCATCCTCGACGGTCGTGTCGTCCGTCACGCACACCATCTCGGTCCTGGGCACCATGAGCTCGCGGGCGGCCATGGAGGGGAGCTCGAAGATGCGCGCCACGATCTCGGCCTCGTGGGGGTCAATCGCGCCGGACTCCTCGCCGACCTCAATGGCGGCGGCCACCTCGCGCCGCGTCAATAGGTTCTCGCTCTCGATGTGCCCCCGCCGCAGCAGGCCCAGCAGCAGGTTGGTGATGTAGCGCAGCACGCACCTGACGGGATAGATGAGCTTGGAGAAACCCAGGAGCGGGAGGGCTACGGCCCGCGCCACCGCCTCGGCGTGGCGCACGGCCAGCGTCTTCGGCGTCACCTCGCCAAAAAGCAGCAGGAGCAGGGTCGTGATGGCGATGGCCGCGGCCACGCCCGAATCCCCCAGGTGCGTGGTCACCATCGCGGCGATGACGCTCGCCACCGCCGTGTTCACCACCATGTTGCCGACCAGGATCGTGATCAGCAGGCGCCGGGGCATGGAGAGCAAGCTTGCGATGGCCCGACCTGTCGCACCCCCGTTTTCCCCGAGGCGCTGCGCCCTGGCGCGGGAGAGCGAGAAGAGCGCCGTCTCCGACGCCGAGAAGAACGCCGACAAACCGAAAAGCACCACCAGGCCAACGAGCTGGATCAGGAGTCCGGGCGACATCGAGTGAGACCCGTCCACTCACCGAGGGCGGCGCCACCCCTCCTACGCTTGCTGGGCGAAGGTGGCGCGTGGCGCCCGTCGTTTCCACCTCCCGCCTCTATCATACCGATTCGCGACCCCGTTGCCAAACCAGCCCTGCTGCCCATCGAGGGCGTGACGTGCCCCTGGTTTCGGCGGCCCCCGATTCTGCGCACCGACTGGGCGGCCTCTTATGGCCCCCGGCACAGCGAAGCAACGCCCCGGGCAACCCGCGCATGGCTGTCTCCGGCCTCGCTGCGCCCCTCGACCACCTCGTCGAGGGCCGCGCCCAGCTTTTCGAGAACGCCCCGTTTCCGAGTGTGTCCTCGTCCACAAGACCGCGGTCAAGGTCCAGCCCGTCCTGGCCCTCCTGGGAGCGCTCGGCACCAGGCCCTTGCGTCAGCCCCTCCAGGGTCTATAATGGGAGCTGGCAGTCAGGAGACGCCCCGTGGGCCCCATCCCGGAGCTTGACCGCGACGACCCCGAGCGCGAACTCGCCTTCGAACTCTACTTCCGGCTCTCGGTCCCCACCGAACAGCTCGTGGAGAAGATGCTCCGGCGCTCCGCAGAGCTGAAGGGTGAACTCATCCGGCTAGGACACCGAAGGCCCCTTGAGGTCATTAGGCGAGAATGCCGTTGACTTCGTCGTCATCGGCGCAGCCGGATGTTCGGCGGGCGTTTCTGGAGATCAAGCGTAGCAGAGGGCAGGAGGGCAAGCCATGACGACGACGGCGGTGAAGCGGGTCGTGGACTTCGAACTCACCGGCACGGGCGCGGCCCCCGCCTGGAACCAGGCCGAATGGCTCCCCCTCAGCCCCGTCGCGGGAAGCTCCGAGTACCTCACGCGCGGAAAGGTGCTCTACTCCAGCCAGGGCATGTACTTCCTGATGGAGTGCGCGGACAAGCGCCTGACGTGCACGATGACGGACGACTACGACGACATCTACGAGGAGGACGTGGTGGAGGTCTTCCTCTGGCCCGACGAGGGCCAGGTGCTCTACTTCGAGTACGAGGTCTCGCCCCTGGGGGTGGAGCTGCCGCTGCTCATCCCCAACCGCGAGGGTGTGTTCATGGGCTGGCGGCCCTGGCACTACGAGGGTGAGCGCCGGGTGAGGCGCGCCACGGCCGTCCGCGGCGGCCCCAAGGCTCCCATGGCCGAGGTGGAGGGCTGGGCTGCTGAGTTCTTCATCCCCTTCGCTCTGCTCAAGGGCCTGGGCAACGTCCCGCCCCTGCCCGGAACGTCCTGGCGCGCGAACCTCTATCGCATTGACTACGACGAGGCGCCGGCCACCCTTTGGGCCTGGTGCCCCGACACAGGGCCAGTTTTCCACAACTACCGCGGCTTCGGCACGCTCGCGTTCGCGTGAGCGCGGCTCACACAGCGAGCGTCTTGAGCAGCTCGGCGGCGCGGGTCTTGAACTCCGCAGTGGCCGCCTCGCGCGGCTGGCTCTCGGTGGCAGCCGCACTGAGGAGGCGTCGGGCGGTCGGAGCATCCCCGAGCTGGGCGGCGCACCAGCCTGCCCAGAAGAGCGCGTCCGCGTCGTCGGTGAGCGTCGGCCTGCCGACCCTGAGGTGGCGTGGGTAGGTGGCCGCTGCCTCGAAGTGGTCGCGGGCCTTCACCAGATGGCCGGCCTCCTTTGCCCTGTGCCCCGCCAGCATGTGGGCCTCCTTCCAGAGGACTCGCGCCCTGTGCTCGCCCTCCCACGGCTTGAAGCTGCACTGTGCGAGGAGCGCGAGGGCCTGCTCGAGCCTGCCGGCGCGCAGGAAGGCGTCCACCCGCCGTGCGACGATCTGGGGGTGGGCTTTGACGGCTTCGGGCGCGGCGTCCAGTGCCGTTGCCCGCTCGTCGTGCTGCCCCGCGCCCGCGAGCACGCCGTCTCGCTCTAGCCACAGCCGCCAGGCTGCGCCGTGCAACGGCGAGGCCGGGGGCGCGGTCGCCAGAAGCTCAATCGCGCGGGCGTAGGCGGCGAGGGCGGGGGGGGCGTTGCGGCCCTTGTGCCAGCGGGCGAGGGCGATGTTGCGCCAGGACAGGATGGCGGACTCCCCGTCTCTTGCCAGTTGCACTGAGCGCGTCCAGTGGCTCACTGCTTCGTCCCACCGCCGCAGCGACGCGTGCCAGGTGCCAAGGAGCAGGTTGGCTACGGGGTCGTCGGGGCACAGGCGCAGCGCCGTCCTGAGCGCCTCGCCGTCCTCGTGGCGATGCGGGAAGATGAAGAGAGGCGAGTTCTGGGCCGCCCGGCGGGCCGCGGCCAGGGCCTCGGTGGCGCGCCCCAGGCGCCAGAGCGCCAGGGCGTGGTGGTAGTGGAGCATGGCCTGGCGGGCCGGGTCGGCTCGCCTTATGGCCACGCCGCTCAGCCAGGCATCGGCGGCGTCCCAGGCGCCCAGCCGCTCGTAGTCGCAGGCCACCTCCAGGTACGCCTGGGGGTCGGCGCCGAAGACCTCGGCGATGGCCGCCTCGATGCTTTGGTCTGAGCCGTAGGCAAGGAACCAGCGCTCGGCCCACAGCAGCGGCTCGAGGGGGGTCTCGGCCTCGCATTCGCTGAGGAGCTTTCGGGCGCTTTCGGCGGCGCCGCCGCGCCGCGCCGCGAAGGCGGCGAGGGCCACCACGCGGGCGTCGCGTGGGCTGAGCTCGCAGGCCGCGCCGAAGAGGTCGAGGGCCGCCACGGTGTCGCCGCGCCGCAGGGCCATCTCGCCCTGGAGGGCGAAGGCGTTGGCCGCATAGCGCGGGCTGCGCCCGAGCGCGGCAAGATAAGCTGTCGGTTCACCGCTCCCGTCGAGCAAGCTGGCCACGCTGAGGAGCCAGAGGGCGTCCTCGTTCTGAGGGTCGAGGGCGAGGGCCTTGTGCCCCCAGCCTTTCGCGGGGCCGGGCTCGCAGCGCCTCAGGTGGCACTGGGCAAGGCCGGCCATTGCCTGGACGCACGTGGCGTCGAGCTCCAGCGCCTTGTGGTAGGCATCGGCCGCGTCGTCCAGGTTGTTCCGCTCCTCGCATGAGCGGGCCTTGAGCAGCCAGCCGGAGAGCGTGGTGGGCTTCGCCTCGGGGTCGTCGTCAGAGAGGGCGATGTGGGGTGCAATGCCGTCGAGGGCTGGCCGCACGACGTGGCCTTCCACCAGCAGCGTCACCTTCTCGCCATTGAGTTCCACGGTCACTGGTCCATCGCCCCTGAGCGGGACGTGGACCGCTGTGGCCTCTCCTGAAGCCAGGCTGCGCTTGATGGCCGTCAGCACCTGCTCGCCCCGGCGTGCGACGACCGATGCCTCCCCGATGCGCGCGAGCGCGAGGAGGCGCAGGGTCAGCGCGTCACCCTCTCTCGTCGCATTCAGCACCAGGTCCTCTGTCGCGTGCACGGCGCCGCCGAGGCCCCAGAACGGCGCCCAGGTCTCCTCCCAGGCCTCCACGCCCCCTGGCGCCAGGAGGCGATGAACGCCCTGGTGGACGAAGCGGCCGCTCTGGAGCTCGACGTAGGGCTCGCCCCGGGCGTTGAGGAGCTCGGCCCACATTTCGCCGTGGCCGCCGTGGCCCCAGGAAAACATCTTGCGGCCCGGCACCTCGAAGCGCGAGGCGTGGTGCACCACCCCGCAGTCGAGCTCGTCGTAGTAACCGCCGAACCAGTCGGCCCGCAGGTCCTTGGCAAAAATGTCGCCCCCCCGCTCGAGGTTCACATATCGGCTGAGGTCCCTGCCCTCATGCATCGGGAAGTGCGCATCGCGGTCGGCGCCATACCACCACGAGAAGACCCGCGTGGCGGGCAGCAGGAGGCGGAAGTCGTCGCGTGCTGCCACAGCGGAGTTTGACCAGAAGTAGATGCGCTGGTGGAACGGCGTGCGGTTGAAGAGGCGGATGCTGACATGGAGGCGCCAGTCGTCGGGGCGCAGCGTGAGGGCCACCTGCCAGGCCATGCGCGTCAGGTGCTCGATGGCGCCCACAAAGACCGTCGCCGAGCCGTCCTGGGCCTCGCGCGTGCGCCACGACACGCGGTCCGAGGTCGTCACCGCGTGGCCGACGTGGGGGAAGTTCCACTCGATGCCCCCCGCCCACCAGGCGCCCCGCATGGCGACGAGCCCCAGCTTCAGCGGCACGTTGTGGAAGAACACCTCGCGCCCGTGCACCAGGTCGCGCAGCGACAACACGTGGCCGCCCAGCTCGGGCAGCACCGTGAGCCGCAAGAGGCCGTTGTCGAGCACCACCGCCCGGAACTCACGCTCCGCAGCCTCATCCGTCAAGTCGTCCTGCATCGGATAGGGGTACACCGCCCGCCAACTGCCCCGAGCCAGCGGCGGGTAGGGGTCCTCGTCGAAACGGTCAATCGCCAGCACCAGCGGCACGACCTGCGTTGTCACGCGACCCGCCACGCTCGACTCCTTGCGGCGCGCAAACCCATCGGAACCCGTCCCCGAATCGCCTACCATCTTCCATTCTGGCCCAGCTTTGTCAAGGCGTCCTCGCGGCGTCTTGCGCTCTGCACCCTGTGGGGGTAGAATGCGGACAGGTTCCGAGGGGCCGGAGAGAGACAGGGAGAAGGCGTGAACCGAAGGGCATTCCTGGCCACCGCTGCGGCGGGAGCCGCGTTCGCAGCCACCAACCATCCGCAGCCGAAGCCCGAAAGGGAGAAGTCAATGAAGGCGCATGTTGAGCCCGCGCGCGAGGTGCCCGTCGTGGAGCGCGCGGACGTCCTGATCGCAGGCGGCGGGCCGGCGGGGGTTGCCGCGGCCATCGCCGCGGCACGGCGCGGGGCCGCGACCCGTCTCATCGAGGCCAACGGCTGCCTGGGCGGCACCTGGACCGCCGGCCTCCTGAGCTGGATACTCGATTCTGGCAACAAGAAGGGACTGATCAAGGAGATCATCGCGGAGCTGGAGAAGCGGGGCGCGGTCGCCCGCTATGACGGCGACGTGGGCTACGACGTGGAGACGATGAAGCTGGTCCTCGAGGAGATGTGCCTGGCCGCCGGCGTGCGGGTCCAGCTCCACACGCGGGTCGTGGCCGCCCATGCGCCCGACCGCCGCCTCGCCCTGGCCGTCACGGAGTCCAAGTCGGGCCGCCAGGCCTGGTCTGCGGAGGTGTTTGTGGATTCGACGGGCGACGGCGACCTCGCGGCCCACGCCGGCTGCGGCTTCGACTACGGCCGCGAGGGCACTGGCGAGGCGCAACCAATGAGCATGATCTGCCTGGTGACGGGGCTGCGGCCCGATGCGGTCGCGGAGTTCGTCCGCGGCCTCGCCGAACCGAAGGGCGAGCGTAACCCAAAGGGCCGCCTCAAGGCCGAGATGGAGCGGGCCGGCGTCTCGCCCTCCTACGCGCAGCCCACGCTCTTCTACATCCGCAACGGCCTCTTCTGCCTGATGGCCAACCACGAGTACGGAGCGGCCGGCACCGATGCGGCGCAGGTGACCGCCGCCACGCTGCGCGGAAGGGCCGAGGTGCACAGGCTCGTCAACGCCCTCCGCGCCCTCGGCGGCCCATGGAGCGATCTGCGCATCATCGCCACCGCCGAGCACATCGGCGTGCGCGAGGGCCGACGCATCCGCGGCCTCTACCAGGTGACCAGGGACGACCTCGCCAGCGGCGCGCGCCACGACGACGCCGTGTGCCGCGTGAGCTTCCCCGTGGACGTCCACTCCACCGACCCGAAGCGTGACAAGGGAATCATGCGCGAGGGTGTGCGAGCCAAGCCCTACGACATCCCCTACCGCGCCCTCATCGCTCGCGACGTGCAGGGGCTACTCCTCGCCGGCCGCTGCATCAGCGGCGACTTCATCGCACACTCCAGCTACCGAGTCACGGGCAACGCCGTGGTCATGGGAGAGGCGGCCGGCGTCGCCGCCGCACTCGCCGCGCGCACGAGGCGTCTCCCTCAAGAGGTGCCCTGGGCCGAGATTCAACGGGCGCTCTGAACGGCCACCTGGCGCCACGGGGCCAGGATGGCGGATTCGATGACCGCCCCCGGGCCGATCGCCACGCCGCTCATCACGACGGCGTTGCGCACCACGGCGCCAGCGCCGATGGTGCACCCGTCGCCAATGCTCACGTGTGGCCCGATCCGGCAGGGGCCGAGGGAGCAGCCTGCCCCGATGACCACGGGGGGCGCGATCTCCACGCCCTCGGGCACCCTCGGCGGCGGGGGGGCCAGCTCGCCCAGCAATTCGCGCTGGGCCTCAAGGTAGGTCGCGGGGTCCGTGAGGTTCACCCAGAAGCCCGGCAGGTCGTAGGCGCGCACCCGCATCCCCTCCTCGAGGAGCATGCGGATGGCGTCGGTGAGCTCGTATTCGCCCCGCGGCGAGAGGGTGATGCGCCGCAGCCGGTCGAAGATGGCTGGTGGGAATATGAAGATGCCGGCGTTGATATGGTGGGTCGTCGTCTCGCCCGGCCTGGGCTTCTCGACGATGCGCGTGACGCAGCCTGCCTCGACGTAGACGGCCCCGCCCGAGGCCGGGTCACGGAAGTAGCGCACGGCCAGCACTGCGTCGGGCCGCTCCTCGGCGTAAAGCCCCAGCATCGCCGCCGCGTGGCGGCGCGAGGTGACGATGTCCCCGAACATCATGAGGAAGGGCTCGCCGGCGGCGAAGTCCTCGGCCAGTGCCGTGGCCTGGCCCGTGCCCTTGGGGTCGTTCTGGACGACGTAGGAGAGGCTTACCCCGCCGCAGCGCGGGCCTAGGGCTTCGCGCACGCGCTCTGCCTGGTGGCCGACCACGAGGAGCGCGTCGCCCACGCCCGCGGTCTCGAGCTGCCCCAGGGTGTGGGCGATGGCCGGGACATTGGCGATGGGCAGGAGCGGCTTCGGCAGTGCATCGCACAGCCCCTGCATCCGCGTGCCCTTGCCCGCTGCCAGCAGAACCGCCTTCATACCTGTCCTCAAGCGTAGGGGTGTCAAACAAGCGCGCGGGTGTCAAACTCTGGCCACCCTCGAAGTTGGGGCGGGGGAGGAAACGCCTCGTTCCCCGCGAAGCGTCTCCTCCCCCGGTCCCCCTTCCGTCTCGCAACTTGTGTCAGGCCGGTGCGGGGTGCTCAGCTCCCGCGACGCGGCCTGCTGCGGGTGGCCAGATAGCCTGTTGCACGCGACGGCGACCTGCGGTGCAGGAGCTCAAGGGCACGCTTTTCGGTGGCGCGGCCCAGGATGCCGTCGGGCGTCAGGCGGTTGCGCTGCTGGAATGCCTTGACCGAGTCGTAGCCGAGGCGGCGCAGGAGGCCGGCCAGTTGCCGCGCGCGGGACAGCGTGGCCTCGTCGAGCTGGCCATCGGACCGGCCGCGCATCATCTTGGATTGAAAGTGCTCCACTGACGTGTAGCCGAGAGCTGCGAGGAGCGCCTGTGCCAAGGCAGTCTCCGGCTTCTGCGGCGCAGGCGGTTCAGAGGCTGACGGGGTCGTAGGCGCGGAGGGAACCGATGGGGTCTGCGGGGCTGGCCGGGGAGCCTGGGTAACAGGCGCCGAGGTGGGAGCGGCCGGCGGCGTAGGCCAAGGGGCCTGGGCGACTGATGGTAGTGGCGGCGCCGGCCGAGGGGCCTGGGCCACTTGTGTGGGCGGTGTGGGGCGCGGCGCCTGCGGCGTCGCGGGCCCGAGGGGAGGGATGGGGGAGGGGAGGGCTGGGGGGAGGCTTGGGACGTTGTGTGCGAGTGCGGACGGCGGGACGAGTGTGGCGGGGTAGCCTGGCGGGGCGAGGCCCGGGTCGCGTAGGCCGCTGGGCCGCCAGCCGAGGTCGGCGCGCGCCACGCGTTCGACATAGTAGCGGTCGGTCTCCAACGCGCTGGCCTCCAGGCGGAGCGTTCGGGTCTTTTGGCGGAGGAGGCGCGTGTCGTCGCCGAGGGCCTGCTCGCGGCGCAGCAGGGTGGCGAGCTGGTGGCGGTTGGCCGCGCTCTGCTCGCGGAAGCTCACGGCCCCGAGGGCGGCGAGGCAGGCTACCAGGATGGCCTCACGTAGCGTCATCGCGCTTCCCCCACGCCTGGAGCGCGCCGTCAGGAGGCGCGCTTGGCGTTGTCACCTGGCCGTCTTGGTGCGCGGCGAGGCGGCGCTCGCCTTGTCCTTCTCTTTCTGGGCGGCCAGTCGCTGCTCCACCCAGCGGTCGGGCGGCAGGAGGTCGAGCTGTAGCCCTTTCACGCGCTCGGCGAGCGCGCCCGGCGCGCGGAGCTGTGCGACGCGAGCCTCGAGGTGGCGGTTGTGCTCTATGAGGCGGCGGCGCTCGCTCTCCAGGCGAGCCACGCGGTAGCCCGCGTGGGTGGCGGCGGCGCGCTCAGAGATGATCACGAGGGCGCCTGCCACGGCGAGGGCCACGACGCAGAAGAATACGATGAGGCGCGCCACGAGGCTACCTCCTGCCGGGATCAGTCGAAGACCCGTTTGGCGATCTCCGCGTGGACGATGCTCCGAGCCGCCTGGCGGTCATTGAGGACCGGGGTGCTCCAGAGCTCGATCGCCGTGGTCGTTCCGACAATAGTTACTTCCCGCTCGATCCCTGCGTGGGCTCTGAGAGACTCGGGGAGACGGATTCTGCCCTGGGCGTCTGGGACGACCCTCACGGTTGTCCGCCCCAGCTCGCGCTTGAATTCGCGGACGGACGTCTTGCTCAACGAGGCGTCGGCTTCGACGGATGCGATAATGCGCTCCAAGCGGTCCACGGTGTAGATGACGATGCAGGGTTCGGGGCCGCCCATCAGGTAGAGGCCCGCCTGGAGCGAGTCGCCAAGTTCCTCGCGCAGACTTGCGGGGAGTGCGATCCTGAACTCTTTGTCGAGTATGTGGTGGAACTCGCCGACTAGCATAGGGGGCTTCATCCTTTTTGCCCCATTTCTCCCCAATATGCGCCTTACAAGTGTAGCGTCTTTCCCCACCTTGTCAAGCACTTTTTGCCAAAAACTTCAGTTATTCTTGGTCTTGCGACGATCTGGTGGGGCCGGAGGCGAATAGGTGGCTACTGATTGAGGTTACAGCCTGCCTCGCGGAGTTGCGGTTTGACCCCAAGACCCATAGAGCATCAGCCTCTCGTGCGCGCGGTTGGCGCTCTATGGCTGTTGGGCGATCTGGCGGCCAGACCTGCTGCGAGAATCCTGGTCCGCAGGCTTGTGGGCTGGCGGCCTGGGGCGGAGTTGCGGTCTGGGTGAGTGTGCTGCCCGGGGATTCAAGGTGGCTGTCTACGCAACAACGGGGGCCGGCCACTATGGGAGCGCAAGAGCGAGGCTACGGCTCGGTGGACAGGGGCTTGACGCGCCCACTCCGTGCGAATGCTGATGGCCAGGTGCTACTGCTTCGCGGGCAGGGGCTTGGCCTTGAGGAGGGCGTAGCTGGCGGTGCGGGCGGCCTCGGGGTGGTCGGCGAGGCGGCTGGCGGCCTCGAGTGCGGCGCGGGCAGCCTCGGCGTGGGGCGAGGCGGGGTGGCGCCGGAGCAGCTCGCCGAGGCTCCAGACCACTTGGGTCTTGGCCTGGCCCTTCACTGTCTGGATGCGTTCGGTGATCGGCTTGATGGCCTCGGCATCGGCGACTCGGCCGAGTGCCTCGGCGGCGAGGCCCGCGGTGGCATTGTCCTTGAGCGCGGCCAGGAGCGCCGGCACGGCAGCGGCGCCGTGGCGCTCGATGGCGCTGAAGGCGTGCCACTGGGTGCTCTCGTCGGGGTCGGCTAGCAGTTTGGCTAGCGCGGCGAGGGCCTTGTCGCCCTGGAAGTGGCCCAGTGCGACGGCTGCGACGCGCCGCACGTCGGCGTCGTTGCACCCCGCGGCCTCGACGACCGCGTCGAGCGCGGGCGCGGCCTCGACGACGGGGTCGAGTGCTGGCGCGGCCCCGGCCGCCGCCTGCTCGACGATGCGGCCTAGGCCCGTGACGATGCCCCAGGCGACGTATTTCTCGTTCGGGCGCGCCGCCTTCTGCCCGAGGCGCCGTAGCGAGCCGGTGAGGTGCTCGACGAGGACGGGGACGGCCTTGGCCCCGAGGGTTCCGAGGCCATCGGCGGCATCAGCGCGGATGCGTGCCTCGCTGTCGTTGAGGAGGTCCACGAGATAGTTCACGGCCTCGAGTTGTCCTCGACGGCCGAGGGCCTGCGCGGCGACGAGTTTCACGATGCTGTCATCGTCGCCCATCGCTTTCTTGAGGGCCTGGACGGCAAGGTTGGACTGGGAGGTGGCCAGGACTCCTGCGGCGGCCCGGCGCACGCGCACCCGCTCGCCGCCAGACAGGAGATCGGCCAGTAGCTGGTCCCGCTCTGCGCTGGGCAGCAGCACGAGGGCGTCAATGGCATCGGCGCGCGCTCCGACGTCGCCGGCCTCGCGCGCGCTGGCGAAGAGCTTGTCGCGGCACTTCTGTGTCGCCGTCTCGACGCGCTGGAGGAACTTGCCCACGGCCTCGGCCTCGCGTTCGCGTAGCAGTCGGGCGGCGAGGAGCACCACGCGGCTATCGTCGTCCCTGGCGAACGACGTGGGAAGTTGCGCGAAGAGCTTGTCGGCGAAGCCGTCGGGCTTGCCGCTCTTGAGGGCCTCGATGCAGTGGCAGAGGGCCGCATAGCGCACGTCGCGGCTCTTGTCGCGCGCCACGCGCTCCAGCAAGAGCGGGGCGGCGCGCTGGTCGAAAGACGCGGCCTTGGGGTCAAGCAGGGCGGCCAGCTCTCGTACGGTGTCGAGGCGGATGTCGTCGTCGGTGCTTCCGATGCGCTCGAGGAGCCGGTCCCAGTCCTTCTCTGCTGCGGCGGCGCGCGGCTCCTCAGGGGGCACAAGGCAATAGACGGCGCGGAGTGCGTTGCGGGCGAGGGCCTCGGTGGCGGCGGCGATGAGGCCCTGGTCGTCCTCGCGGAAGGTCAGGATGAGGTCGTTGGCCGGAGCCGAGAGCTGGGTGAAGTAGCCGAGAGCCTTGGCCGCTTCGATGCGTAGCTCGCGCTCGGTGCCCTTAAGGACGGCCAGGAGCGGCGCGGCCGCGGTCTCCGCCTCCGAGCGGGCCAGCGACGCCTTCCTGGCGATCACCCCCAGGGCGCGCGCCGCGGGGATGCGCAGCGACTTCGCGTCCTTCCGGATGCCGTACTCCTGGGCCGTCTTTTCGATGTCCTTGAGCGTGAGGATGTTGCTCAAGGGCTTGATGACCGAGCGGCCGTGCTCCGCGAGGGTGCGCTCGGCGCGGGCATTGGCCCGCGGCGAGTCGCTCGTGAGGTCAGCCAGGAGGTTCTCGATGTCGCGCGCCCCTCCGCTGCCGCAACCGGTCGGCAGCAGGCCCAGGGGCGCCCACGCCAGGAGCAGTAGAATGCGTCTGAACATAACAGTGGTCTCCGCTTTCGCCCGCGGGCACTCCCATCGTTCGGCGGAGTATAGCACGGCCTCGCGCCCAGAGTCAACCCACAGAGCGCGCAAGGGGACGGCTTTGACTTTTTGCCCGTTCTCCTCCACAATGACGCTCCGCCACGGCGCGGCGTGGCGGTCCACAATGTCAAGGGGCGGCTGATGGGCGAGCGGGAGAGCGGGTCGGTGCGCGGCCACCTGATGATCCTGGTGTGTGCCGTGCTGTGGAGCTTCGGGGGGGTCTTTGTGAAGGTGCTCCGGCAGCGCTATGGGGTCGAGGCCCCCGCAATCGCCTGCCTGCGGAGCGCCGCGGCGGCTGTGGTGCTGGGGTGGGCGCTGCCCAGGCTCAAGGGGGCGCAGCTCGGGCGGGCCTGCGCCTCCGCCCTGGCCTACACCGTCGTCGTCGGCAGCTTCGTCGTGGCCGTGGCAGGCACGACTGCGGCCAACGCCATCTTCCTCCAATACGCCTATCCCGCGTTCGTCGGCGTTGGCGCGGTGGTATTCTTTCGCGAGAGGCTGGGCGGGCGGACGATTCTCGCCCTGGCCCTGGGGCTGGCCGGCGTGGCGACTATCCTCGCCTTTTCCTGGCGGCCCGAGGAGCGGACGGGGCTTGTCTGCGGCTTCGCTAGCTCCATAGCCTTCGCCATCCTCGCTCTCCTTCAGCGCGGGACGCGGCGGGGCGACCCCGTGGCGCTGTCGAGCTTCTACAATCTCGCGGCGGCGGTGCTGCTGCTGCCACTGGCCTGGGGCAGGCTGAGCATTTCCGGCGAGGCCCTCATCGTCGTCGCCGCGATGGGCATCGTTCAACTGGGCCTGCCCTACGTTCTCTTCATCCGCGGCCTGCGGAGCGTGCCGGCTACCGATGGCGCCCTGATCACCCTCGCCGAGCCGATCCTCAATCCCGTGTGGGTGTGGCTGGTAGTCTCCGAGACGCCGCACTGGAGCACCCTGGCTGGCGGCGGGTTCATCCTCCTCGCCCTCCTTGTCCGCTTTGCCCGCTGAGGGCGCCGCGCTGAGGTCACCGGCCATTCGTTATTGGCCGCTGTTGACTCTCGCTGTCCTGTTGCCTAGAATCACTCCTGCCGTAGGAGAGTCCCGTAGCCATCGGAGCAAGCAGAGATGGACAAGGATGCGCTGGCGTTCCTCGAGAGGCTTGTCACGACCCCCAGCCCATCGGGCTATGAGCAGCCGGCTCAAAGGCTCATGCGCGAGCGGCTGGCGGCCTTCGCCGAGTCCGTGCGAACGGATGTGCACGGGAACGTGATCGCGGCGGTGAACGCCTCGGCGCCCCTGCGGGTGATGCTGGCGGGCCACGTGGACGAGATCGGGCTGATGGTGAACAACATTACGAAGGAGGGCTACATCTACGTCACCCAGATCGGCGGGATTGACCCCGTGGTCGCCATCGCCCAGCGCGTGACCATTCACGGGTCCAAAGGCCCGGTGCCCGGCGTCATCGGCCGCAAGGCTATCCACCTCACGGACCCCGACGACCGTGGCAAGCCGGTGAAGCTCCACGAGCTGTGGATTGACATCGGCGCAAAGAGCAAGAAGGACGCTGAGAAGCTGGTGAGGACGGGCGACCCGATCACCTTCGATGTCGGCCTCACTTATCTGCGCAACCACCTCGTGACCGCCCGCGCCTTCGACGATAGGATGGGGGCCTTCGTCGTGGCGGAGACGCTGCGCAAGCTTCAGGGCAAGACCCTCAGGGTCGCCGTCTTCGGCGTCTCAACCGTTCAGGAGGAGATCGGCCTGCGGGGCGCGCGCACCAGCGCCTACGGCATTGACCCCCACGCGGGCGTGGCCATTGACGTGGGCCACGCGACCGACACGCCAGGGGTGGAGAAGAACCGCGCGGGGGACTTCGCGTGCAACAAAGGCCCCATCGTCGCTCGCGGGGCCAACATCAATCCCGTCGTCTTCCAGATGCTTGTGGACGCCGCCAAGAAGGCCAAGATTCCCATTCAGATCGAGGGGGTGCCGGGCGGGACGGGCACCGATGCCAACGCCATGCAGCTCAACCGCGCAGGCGTGGCCACGGGGCTGGTCTCGGTCCCCTGCCGCTACATGCACTCGCCCTGCGAGGTCATCTCGCTCAGAGACCTCGACCAGGCGAGCGACCTGTTGGCGACCTGGCTCGCCCGCATGCCGGCCGAGGTTGACTTCACGCCGTGAGGCCATCCGCGGCCCCCATGAGTAAGGCATTGTGGATCCGCTAGACGCGACGCTGGGCGCGAGGGCCGAATGGCCACTGCGGCCAGCGCAGCGGCGCGGCCGCGCAGCCCCGCCGCTAGGCATCGCGCGCCCAGTCAGCCTCGCGGACCAGCGACACGAAGAGTGCGGCCCTCGGGCCGAAGCGCTCGAGGGGCGCGAGCGCCTGCTCGGCGAATGCCGCGGCGCGCGCCCGCGCCCCCTCGACGCCATAGACAGAGAGCGCCGTGCGCTTCCGACGGTCCTGCCCGGTCGGCTTCCCAGACCTTCCCCCGCCGCCGAGCTGGTCCGCAGTGTCGTCGAGAAACTGGTATGAGAGGCCGAGGCCCATCCCGCTGTCGTAGAAGACAGCGGCATCGGTCTCATCCGCCCCGCACAGAATTGCCCCGACCTTCGCGCTGGCGGCGTAGAGCGCCCCAGTCTTCAGCGTATAGCACTCCAGCAGCGCACCAGACCCCTCAGCAGCCGCCTGCGTGACGTCCATCTCCTGCCCCTCGATCATCCTGCCGGCGGCCCCCGCCATCTCCAGCGCCGCGGCGATGCGCCGTTCGGACGACACGAGCGGGTTCCGGAGCGCAGTCTGGAACGCCAGGCTCACGAGGAAGGGCGGCGCCATGTCCACCGCCCACCTGGGGAAGGCTAGATGGGCGCACGGCTTGCCGCGCCGGGTACTCGCATCGTCCATCGAGGGTAGGTCGTCGAGGATGAGGGAGGCGGCGTGGGCAAGCTCGACCCCGCAGGCACTGGGTAGGCAGACCTCCAGGGCGTCGTCACGAAACGTCATGCCCGCGGCAACCGTGGCGATGGCCCGCCACCGGTGCCCGCCCCCCAGAGCGGCATACTCGGCCACGCGTCGTACCTCTGTGGCCTCGCAGGCGGCCAGAGCGCCTTCCAGCGCAGCCTCCACCTCGCGACGGACACGCGCCTTGAACTCAGCAAACACAGCGTCAGCGCCCATGCCAAGCCCTTGCACCCATCGGCGGCAGCGTCCCGAACACACCGTCCCTGCAACTGCCGCCATGATAGTCACAACCGCGTAGGGGCGCAAGCGCGCCGTGGCCGCGGCGCGCTTGCGCGTCGGAGACCTCTTCGCTACCATTCTGGCTGGCCATTGCCAGGCCGGTCCCAGACAAAGGAGATCGCTATGGAGCACTGGCTGAAGGGCTTGCTGGCCGTCTCCGCGGCGTTGGCCTGCGTCGCACTCCCATCAACGTCCCAGCCCGCAGAGGAGAAGAAGATGGCAGACCAGCGGCCGTCGCACGTGCGCCACCTCAACGAGCGAATGGTTATGCCCAAGTACGAGGCCAGGGCGGCGTGGGAGAAGCGCGCAGCCTGGCTCCGCGCCCACATCCGCGTGAGCTGTGGCCTCGTGCCCGAACCGGAGAAGACGCCCCTCAGGGGCGAGGTGTTCGGAAAGGTCGAGCGCGACGGCTACTCGATTGAGAAGGCATACTTCGAGAGTCGCCCGGGCTTCTATGTGTGCGGCAACCTCTATCGCCCGCTCGGCAAGAAGGGCCCGTTCCCCGCCGTCGCCTGCCCCCACGGCCACTGGAAGGACGGCCGCTTCGGCAACGAGCCCGAGCCCGCAGGCTCCGTCCCCGCCCGCTGCATCACCCTCGCACGCATCGGCTGCGTGGTCTTCTCCTACGACATGGTCGGCTACAACGACTCCGCCAAGCAGATCGGCCACTCTGTGGCCGACGGCAAGAACGAGCTTTGGGGCCTGAGCCTGATGGCGCTCCAGACCTGGAACAGCGTCCGCGTGCTCGACTGGCTCCAGAGCCTGCCCGACGTTGACCCCGAGCGGATCGCAGTGACCGGCTGCTCAGGCGGCGGGACTCAGACCTTCATGATCATGAGCATAGACCCCCGCGTGAAGGTGGCCGCGCCGGTCAACATGATCAGTTGCACGATGCAGGGCGGCTGCGAGTGCGAGAACGCCCCCCTGCTGCGGATTGAGACAAACAATATGGAGATCGGCGCGCTCATGGCCCCAAGGCCCCTCCTGCTGTGCTCGGTGAGCGGCGACTGGACGAAGGAGACGCCCAAGGTCGAATACCCCGCCATCGCCTCGATCTTCGAGCTATACGGCGCCGCCGATCGCGTGACAAACGTCCACCTCACCGGCCCCCACGGCTACCCCAAGGGCCACCGCGAAGCCGTCTACGGCTTCTTCCGCAAGTGGCTCATGGGCGCCGGGGACGGCTCGCCCTTCCCCGAGCCGCCATTTCAAGTGGAGAAGAAGGAGGACCTCCTGGTGTGGGCTGGCCGCGAGCTGCCCAAGGAGGCCAAGAAGCGCGATACCCTTGAGGCCTACGTGATCGCAGAGAGCCGCCGCCAGCGCGACGAGCTCCTGCCCAAGAAGCCCGAGGACCGCAAGCGCTTCGGCGAGACCCTAGGTCTCGCCTATCGCCACGCTATCCTCGCGGAGCTGCCGCACGGCGCCGACGTGGAGGCGCAGCCCCTCGGCTCGGAGAAGGAGGGCGAGGTCGAGATGACCCGCCTGGCGCTAGGCCGCAAGGGAAAGGGCGACTGCATCCCCGCCGTCCTCTACCGCCCGCCAAGACCCAAAGGACCAGCCTGTCTGCTCATTCACCCAGAGGGGCGCGCGATGGCCGAGGAGGGCGAGATGGGTAAGCTCCTCGGCGCGCTAACCGAGGCCGGCAACCTCGTCCTCTCGATTGACGCCTATCTCACGGGCGAGAGGGCGACCCTGAAGGCCGTCCGCGACGAGGCGATGAAGGGCAAGAAGTTCTTCTCGGCCTACAACCGCACCGACTTGGTGGAGCGGGTGCAGGACATCCTCACGGCCCTCGCCTGGCTGGGGGGGCAGAAGGGCGTCACGGGCGTGAGCCTGGTCGGCGTCGCCCAGGCTGGTGCCTGGTGCCTGCTCGCTGCCCCGTTTGCCCCCGAGGGCACGAAGGTTGTGGCTGACCTGGCACAGCTTTCGGGCGACGACGACAGCCGCTGGCTCCACGACCTCTTTACCCCGTGCATTCTCAAGGCCGGGGGGCTGTGGACTGCCGCGGCACTTGCCGCCCCCAGGCCGGTCTTCATCCACGACGTCGCCGAGGGCTTTGATACGGCGCCCTTCCGCGCTGCCTATCGCGCCGCCGGCGCCCCCGAGGCCCTCCGCATCGAAAAGCGCGAGTGTGGCCCGGCCGCCATCATGAGGTGGCTCGCCGCTGAATAGTGGCCTCCATGAGAGCGATGCAGCGGGGTCGCCTGTCCGTGAGGCCAGTTCTGTAACCCACGAAGTGGGCGACCCTGCCCTTAGCCCAGTCCGACCGAAGGGATCCCTGGGGAAAGGCTCAGGTGCCCTTGCTGACGTCCCCTTCTTTGGGGGCTTCTTTGCGGCCGTAGGTGAGGGCGAGCTCGAGGAGCTTCTCGCGTAGGCCGTGCCCCAGGTCGTGGGCGTGGTAGCGCCAGGACCAGTTGCCGCCGAGCTTTCCGGGGGTGTTCATCCGGGCCTCGGTGCCGAGGCCGAGGACGTCCTGGAGCGGCACAACCGCGACGTCGGCGACCGAGGCATAGGCGAGGCGGATGAGGGCCCAGTTCACAGGCTCGGCGGTCGGGCCGAGGTAGCGGTGGAGGTGTGCCCGCTCATTCGCGCTCAGGGCCTGATACCAGCCCATCGTCGTGTCGTTGTCGTGGGTGCCCGTGTAGACGACGCAGTTGCGCTCGAAGTTGTGGGGCAGGTAGGGGTGCTCGGCGGCGGTGGGGAAGGCGAAGTGGAGGACTTTCATGCCGGGGAGCTTGAACTGCTCGCGGAGTGCGTAGACGTCTGGGGTGATGAGGCCGAGGTCTTCGGCGATGATGGGGAGCTCGCCGAGGGCGAGGGTGAGTGCGGAGAAGAGGCAGGCGCCCGGCCCCTCGACCCAGCGGCCGTTGACGGCGGTGGGCTCGCCGGCCGGAACCTCCCAGTAGGCCGCGAAGCCGCGGAAGTGGTCCAGCCGCACAATGTCCACCGTCCGCAGCGTCTGGCGGAAGCGTGCGACCCACCAGGCGTAGCCGTCGGCCTCCATCGCGCCCCAGCGGTAGAGCGGGTTGCCCCAGAGCTGGCCGGTCGCGCTGAAGTAGTCGGGCGGCACGCCTGCCACGACGGTTGGCTGGAGCTGCTCGTTGATGTGGAAGAGCTCGGGGTGTGCCCAGACATCGGCCGAGTCAAAGGCGACGAAGATGGGTATGTCGCCCACGATGCGGATGCCCCTGTCGTTCGCGTAGCGCTTCAGGTCGTCCCACTGGCGGAAGAACTGGTACTGGAGGTAGCGGTGGGTAAAGATGGTGTCGGCGAGGCGCTTGCGGGCCTCTTCGAGCGCGGCGGGCTGGCGGCTGGCGAGGGCGGGGTCCCAGGTGTTCCACACGGCGCCGCCGTGGGCGTCCTTGAGGGCGCGGAAGAGCGCGTAGTCGTCGAGCCAGGCTGCCTCCTCGGCGCAGAAGCGGTCGAAGGCGGCTCGGCGCTCGCCGCGGGCGTAGTGGCGGAAGTGCATGGCTGCGTGACGAAAGAGCTCGGTCCGGTGGCTGATCACCCAGCCGAAGTCCACGTGGCCCTCGGGGAAGTGGGGCGCGCGGTCTAGCTCGGCCTGCGCGATGTCGCCCTCGGAGGCCAGCCAATCGAGGTTGAGCAGCAGCGGATTGCCCGCGAAGGCCGAGAAGCAGGCATAGGGCGAATCGCCGTAGCCCGTCGGTCCCAGCGGCAGAATCTGCCATAGCGTCTGGCCGCTCTCGGCCAGGAAGTCGGCGAAGCGGTGGGCCGTGTAGCCCAGCTCCCCGATGCCAAAGCGGCCAGGCAACGACGTTGGGTGCAACAAGATGCCCGCGGAACGCTGAAAGCGCATCAGGATCTCCTGCTAGTGGTGCGGGCTTCAGCCGGCATCTTCGCGCTCGCGTCTATCATACCGCTTGTGTGGCGCGGTGCAAGGCGGGCTTGACGGCGGCAACCGCAGGAGTATCATAGCCGTGCGCGCCGGGTCCTCGGCGCGGCGCTGCGGAAGCACACCTTGCCAAGGGGGAAGGAAATGCCCGACCAGCCCGTTTCTCGCCGGAGGTTCCTCCAAGGCGCGGCCACGGCCGCGGCCGCCTTCAGCATCGTCCCGCGAGGCGTTCTCGGGGGCGAGAAGGGGGCGCCGCCGAGCGAAACCTTCGCCTGCGGCCTTATCGGCTGCGGCAGCCAGGCTGGCGAAGACATCAACTCCTACATCAAGCACTGGGGCGCAGAGTTTAGAGTCCTCGCCGCCGCCGACGTCCACTACGGGCGCCTCTCCAACGCCAAGAAGCGCTGGGGCGAGCAGGTGGAGCTCTACACTGACTGGCGGCGCGTGGTCGAGCGGCGTGACATTGACGTGGTGAGCATCGCCACACCGCCGCACTGGCACGCGCTGTGCTGCATAGCCGCGGCCCAGGCGGGGAAGGACATCTTGTGCGAGAAGCCGATGACGAAGTTCATCGCCGAGGGGCGCGCGGTCGTCACCGCGGTCAAGCGCTACGGTCGGGTCTTCCAGATCGGCACCAGCGGCCGCTTCGGCGCCGCCAAGAGCCCCGTCAGCCGCCAAATCCACAAGATCATGCGCAGCGGACTCCTCAAGAGTTGTCCCGCAGTCCACATCCAGAAGGGCGGATTCCCCGTCCGACGCTACTGCGGCCTGGTCAACGCCGTGCCCGAGCCCGCGCCCAAGGAGCTGGACTGGGACATGTATTGCGGCCCGGCCCCCGTGCGGCCCTATCACCACGACCGTTTCGGGTGGAACCACCGCTTCTACTGGGACTACGAGGGTGGCGCACTGGCCGACTTCGCCCAGCACTACATGGACCCCTTCCAGTGGATCTACGGCAAGGACGACACCAGCCCCGTCGAGATCGAGTCCCTCGCCCCGCCCGCCCACCCGGAGTGCTGCACGCCATGGGCGTGGGTCGAGCTCAAGTACGCCGACGGGTTGACGTTGGTGCTCGACGGCAATGAGTGGGGGCCGCGCTACGACCGCAAGCCGGCCCGCCAACTGAAGCTCGAGGACCTCGACGCCGAGAGCCAGGAGAAGCTCAAGGCCCTGCCCGACCCCGAGCCGCTCTTGACCTTCCCCGAGGCCGTTCGCCAGCGCAAGGAGTCGGGCGGCCACGTCGAGGCCGCCCACCGCGCCATCACCATCGCTCACCTGGCCAACATCTCCATCCGCCTCGGGCGCAAGATCAAGTACGACCCGGTCAAAGAGGAGGTCATCGGCGACGACGTGGCTAACCGCCTCGTCTATCAGCCCATGCGAGAGCCCTGGCACCTGTGAGAGGCGGCCTGGCCCAATGCAACAGGACCTATACGACCTATAGGTCCTATAGGTCCCATCGAACCCCTCAGGAGGCATCGAATGCCCGCGAGCGCTGAGTTGAAGGCCCTGGTGGAGCAGGTGCCTGACCACGACAAGGGCGGCTCATACGTCAACCTCACCCCGGAGTCAGGCGAGGCGATGCGCAAGCTCACAGCCGAGCTTCACAAAGGCGGGCGCGACGCAGTGCTTGGCATCATTGACATGCTCGTCGAGCCGAAGGTCGGCGAGCCGGTCAAGGACATCAAGCCCCACTACGCCCTCCACATGCTCGCCGTCCACGTCACGGGGCTGGGGGACGACAAGGCCCGCGCGGAGTTCGCCACCACGCTCGCCTCTCAACTGGGCGGCGACCGCCCCAAGGCCATCCAGAAGTACCTCATCCAGGAGCTGGGCGTCTGCGGCGGCAAAGAGGTCGTCGAGCCCCTCGGCAAGATGCTCCTAGACGCCGAGCTATGCGACGACGCGGCCCGCGCCCTCGCGGCCATCAAGGACTGCGCGGCGGATGTCCTGCTCGCCGCGCTTCCCCAGGTCCAGGGCCGCGGCCGGCTGAGCGTGGTCAAGAAGCTGGCCGTGCTGAAATGCGAAAAGGCCGCGGAGGTCTTCAAGCAGGCGCTCAGCGACCAGGACCCCGACGTCCGCATAGCCGGCGGCTGGGGCATTGCCCGCATCGCCGACGCCCCGGCCGCCGACGCGCTGCTCAAGGCCGCCGACGGAGCCAAGGACTGGCTGCGGATCAACCTCTCCGACGCCGCAATGTCCCTCGCCGACGCGCTCCTCGCCGCGGGCAAGAAGCCCGAGGCCGCGGCCATCTACGCCCACATCGCCAAGACCCGCACCGACCCCGCCGAGAAACACCTCAAGGAAGCCGCCGAGCGCGGCCTCGCCGCCGCAAAATAGGATAGAGCAGCAAACGGGGGAGGAAGCCCTTCTTGCAAGAAGGGCTTCCTCCCCCGCGCCCCCCTCCTTCCCAAGGACTCTCAAGTAAGCTTGGAGAGCCGCCCGCGAGTTGCGGTGGCAGTGGCCAGCCGCGCGCCACGTGTCCCTGCGGCCACCCCCAGGGCTTGACCAGCTTGTTGCTATGCGGCTACTCGGCGAACTCCAGGATGTCGAAGTCCTCGTAGTGATGGAAATCGAGGACGGTCAGGGGTGCGGAGCTGGTGAGCTCCTTGCCCTCGTCGAGGTAAACCGAGTAGTCGTAGCGGCAGACGGCGAAGCGCCATTGCTCGCCGAGTTGTGGCCGGGGCGTGGTGCCGGCGAAGGCGGCCAGCGGGATCGCCGCCTCGACGATCCAGCCGTTGTCCTCGTCCCTCCAGTTGTTGAGCGTCCCGTTGAGCGCCACGGCCACTTTGATCCCGGAGTCCCAGTCCTTCCAGCGGTCAATGGAGCCTGCGGCGTTGCGGCGCCCGAAGCACAAGTCGAGCACCGTCCCCGCGGGCGTGATGTGAATCTCGTAATAGGGAGGCCGCGCCTCGCTGGGCTTGAGGAACAGCTCCACCACGTCGTCCTCCCACGTCCACGAGTCGCGCTCCTTCTTCAGCGCAAAGAGATCGAGGTCCTCCATCACTACGGCGAGGTAGAGGAACTGATCGTCCCACAGGAGCTTAGCGGAGCTGGGGTGGCGCGGCTTGGCGCCGGTGGGCGGGATGCGGAAGTCTTCGATGGCGTAGGCACGCTCCCAGGCGAGCTCGTTGAGCTTGCCGTCAATCGTGATCTTGCCGACGGCGCGGCGGCATGGGATGATGCGCGGCTTGGCCCGCGTCGTCGCCGGTGCTGCCGGCATGCAGCCGGCCAGAACCAGTGCCGCGAGGGCCACGCCGCCCGCTTTGCTCTTCATCGCGCAGACCTCCTATGCTGTCCTCCACCCCTGGCAGATTCTAGCCTTCCCGGCGAAGGGTGTCAACCCCACCCCTGAGCCGAGGCCTGCCTTGACATGGCCGCCCCGCACGCCCATAATACGTCCTGCGGGTTCTACGGTCCCAGCGTTGCCATCTGGCCCCAGAGAGAGGAGCCCCCATGTCAGCCTGTCGCCCCGACTTCGAGTCCCTCGCCGCCTCGCGCCGGGTCTTCGCCCCCTCTGAGCGGCGGCTGGTGGGCGCCGTGCCCGCCATCGCCCTGTGCCCCGTGGCCGACGGCCGCACGGGGGCCTACGAGACGAACGTGGAGAAAACCTGGCGCATGACGGCCAAGGTCTACGACCTGATAGCGAGTAAGGTGAAGCTGCCGGATGGGGTGCCTGTGCGCGTTGTGGTCGCGCCGGAGATCGTCTATGGCCCCCGCTCAGGCGCCATCGCGCAGAAGCACTTCACCGAGCAGGGCGTCTCGGCCTGCATCTTCCTGAGCCGCTCGTGGGCCTACAGCGACGAGCTGATGAGCGCCTGCCAGGGCATCGGCTCCAGCGAGTGGCAACTGTGCGCCTACGGGCTCAACCAGACCGATCGGCCGGGCGCCGTATGGCTCAAGGCATTCACCGCCGCGATGGACGAGAAGAAGCGCCCAATCTTCTGCATCTACTCGCCCGACCTTGAGAGCGAGGAGGGGCCGCTTTCGCCCTACGTGGCCGAGCGGCTGCTGCGCTTCGCGCGCTGCGCCGCCGCGGTCGCCGAGATGCGCGGCAAGAACTACCTGTCCATCGGCTCCGTCTCGATGGGCATCATCGGCTCCGACGTGCGCCGCAACGCCATGCTGCATTACTTCGGCATGGGCACCGTGAGCTACGACATGGTCGGCATCCAGGGCCGCATGGCCCACGGCCTGTATGACCACGTGGAGCTCGAGCGCGCAGTGAAGTTCATGGCCCGGTTCCAAAAGGTCTTCGGCAAGGGCAAGCGCCCCTACAAGGCCGAGGACCTCGTGCGCGAATGCCTCAAGATGGCCCTCATCACCCGCGACCTGATGGTGGGCAACCCGCGGCTGGCGGACCCGGCCGCAGGCAAGGCCCAGGGCTTCCGTGCCGACGTCGAATACGCCCAGGGCGCCAACGCCATAGCCGCAGGCACCCAGGGACAGCGCCAGTGGACCGACCTCTATCCCAACTTCGATGTGACCGAGAGCCTCCTCAACAGCTCGTTCGACTGGAGCGGCTTCCGCACGCCCTACATCGTGGCGACGGAGAACGACGCGAAGAACGGCATCGGCATGCTCGTCGCACACCTGGTCACTGGCGGCGTGCCGCAACTGTTTGCCGACATCCGCACCAACTGGACCCCCGCCAGCATCAAGGCCGCCACGGGCGCCGACGTGGGCGACCTCTGCCCCCGCGGGATCATTGACAAACGGAACTCAGGGGCGGGCGCTCTCGACTACGCGCTCGACATCCTCCGCCTCGTGCCCGACGGCCACCGCCTCCCCATCGCCGAGGTCTGGGACCGCATCCGCGGCGACAAGGCCCTCCAGGACCAGCTTATCGCCCAGGCCATTGCCGGCACCATCTACATGCACGCCGCCCTCGAATACTTCCCCGGCGACGGCCTCTCAAGCCACTACCGCACCCCCGGCGGGGTCCCCATGACCGCCTACCGCTACAACATGGTTGGCGAACAGCTCACCTGCTCCGTCGTCGAGGGCGAGACCGTCGAGCTGCCCCGCAACGTCGCCGACCACATCAGCCTCGTGACCGACAAGACCTGGCCCGAGACCTACTGGACGCCGCGCGACATGACCAGCTTCGAGTACATGAGCCGCATCGGCCCCAACCACGATGCCAACAGCTTCGGCCTCATCGGCGCCGACCTGGTCACCCTCAACGCCATGCTCCGCATTCCCGTGGACATGCACAACGTCCCCAAGGACCAGGTTTTCCGCCCGACCATGTGGGACCGCTTCGGCGGCGACGACTTCCGGGCCTGCGAGTTCCTTGGCCCGCTGTATCGCTGACGCCAGCAGGCCTCGCGTCGTTGCGAAACCGGAGCTTCGCACCGAGCTGAGGAGTGCTCCAATGTCGCCAACGCAACAGAGCTCAAGCCATCTGCATGCCCCCGACGAGCCCCCCCGTGCTGGGTATCCCTTCAAAGGGGTGCCCCTCAGGCCAGGGATAGCCGAAGCGCTCATAGCAGAGCTTTTTGCGGGCAAACGTGTAGAGCGAAAGGCCATCGTGGAGGAGGTGCATCGGCAACACATCGCTCGCGGTGGGAGGAAGGCAAGAGGGGGCAACCCCATCCCGGCAATCAAGAAAGCCTTGCAGACCATGCGGAAGAAAGGACTCGCCGAAAGCCCTTCGCCTGGTTACTGGGACATCATTGGGGGGCCTTGCGCGCCCGGTCCCGACCCGCCAGACGAGGATGGGTTGGTCCGTCAAGACAAGCAGGAAGGTCCCATCGAACAGCCTTCGCCTGCGCCTGAGCCCCCAGTTGAGCGTGAGATTGGCAGCGGCCATGGAGCCGTCTATCTGTACTATCTTCCGACGTACAGGCAGTGCGCGGAGCAACGGGGCGAGAAAGCCTGGCCCTGCAAGATAGGGCGGACAGACGGGGACCCACTTGCACGAATCCTAGCCCAAGCAGCGACAGCCTTGCCTGAGAAACCGACTATCGCCTTGGTCGTGCGGACATCAGATCCGGCGACGCTAGAAACAGCAGTTCATGCTGCCCTGACGCTGCGTGGGCTCCGGCTTCAAGGTACACCCGGCTCGGAGTGGTTTCGGACTTCTCCCGATGAAGTTGAAGATCTGGTCAGATTCCTCGATCCAAAGCTGGGAGTGTAAGCTGATTCGTGATCCACAGGCTCTCCTTTGCGGAAGTTCAGGTCCGACGGAGGCAGGAAGAATGGTGGAAGGGCATGGGGCAGGGCTTGAAGGTCCCTGGGTAACGCCCACGTTCTGGGATCTCTCGTCGCGAAGCCCCGGCTTCGCGAGGCCGGTTCAGAAGCTCCAGGTTCCATTCGCTGAAGCAGGAGCTTCAGAGAGTCGGTTGCGAAGCCGGGGTTTCGCAACCAGATGAGGAAGCACAATTGCTGAGGAGTTGACCAGTGAACACGTCGTTGTTGCGTCGCTGTGTCGCGTTGCTGGCGTTCACCTGGCTTTTGAGGAGTGCTGCAATGGCGGATGACCCCTGGGTGGTCTATGAGGGCAAGGAGGGGGCGGGGAAGGGGAAGCATGTTGTGCTCATCGCGGGCGATGATGAGTACCGCTCCGAGGAGCTGATCCCGCAGCTCGGACGCATTCTGGCCGTCCACCACGGCTTCAAGTGCACCGTGCTCTTCGCCGTGAATCCGCAGACGGGCGAGATTGACCCTTCCACCCTGGACAACATCCCCGGTCTGGAGGCCCTCAAGACGGCCGACCTGATGATCATGCACCTGCGCTTCCGCGACCTGCCCGACGACCAGATGAAGCTCATCATGGACTACACGAATTCCGGCCGACCCATCATGGGCCTGCGCACCTCGACTCACGCCTTCAACTTCAACAAGCACAAGGCCGGCCCCTACGGGCACCTGACGTGGAACTCGCCCAAGCCCAAGGGGGGCTACGGTCGCATGGTCTTTGGCGAGACGTGGGTCGCCCACTACGGCCACCACAACGTCGAGGCCACCCGCGGCATCGTGGCCCCCGGCCAGGAGAAGAACCCCATAGTGAAGGGTTGCGAGGACATCTTCGGCCCCTCCGACGTCTACGCCCTCACCAAGCTCGAGGGCGACTGCACCCCCGTCATCCTCGGCCAGGTGCTCGTGGGGATGAAGCCGACCGACCCGGTGAACGAGAAGAAGCCCCCCGTCCCCATAGCCTGGACTAAGACCTTCACGGGCACGGAGGGCAAGGCGGCGAGGGTCTTCTGCACCACGATGGGCCACGCGGGCGACCTCAAGAGCGAGGGCTTCCGCCGGCTCCTTGTCAACGCCGCCTACTGGTGTGTGGGGCTGGAGGCCGCCATCCCCGAGCGGGCCAAAGTGGACTTCGTCGGCACCTATGACCCGATCCCCATCGGCTTCAACAAGTTCAAGAGGGGCGTGAAGCCGAGCGATCTGAAGCTGCCATGAGTGGCAGCGCGGCGCGCTGCACCGATAGAGCGTACGGGTCTCGTGGGTCCTGTTCAGCTCTGGGCTTACTGCGCTTCCAGCGCCTTGATCTGCTCCTCGAGCTCCTCGATCTGGGCGTAGAGGCCGCGTGGCATGGAGTGCGCCGTGCCGACATAGGTGCCCGTGCCGCTACAGTGCGCGGGGTTGCGCTTCTTGAGGTCCTCGAGCTTGGCCTTCAGCTCCCTCAGCTTGGCTTCTTTCTCGTTGCCCATGAGGCGTCCTCCTCGGTCCTGCGTGTGGTTCCTCGCGCCATTGCTCTGGGTGCATGATACTCCCGGAATGCCCCGATGGCAAGCCCCAGGGCCGATTGACGCGGGCAGGTGAGGTGTGAAGGATGCCTCCGTGGGGCGCCGAGGGATGGCCAACGGCTTCGGAGGGAGCTTGTTGGCGGCCGGCCGGGCGCAGAAGGTGGGTTAGGTGTGGATAAGCTGTGCACTCCGCACGGCGAGGTGGCGTTGCCGGCGTTCTTCCCCGACGCGACGCGGGGGGTTGTTCGCGGGCTGGACGCGGCCGACCTTACGGCCTGCGGGGTGCCTGGGCTGGTGGTGTGCGCGTTTCACCTGGCGCGTCGGCCCGGCTCGAAGGCGATTGCCGCGATGGGCGGTCTCCACGCGCTCATGGGCTGGGGGCGGCCCATCATCAGCGATTCGGGCGGGTTTCAGGTATTCTCGCTAATCCGCCAAAGCCCCAGGCTCGGGACGATCACCAACCGTGAGGCTATCTTCCGGACGGCTGAGGGCGGGAAGGCGCGACGCCTCAGCCCGGAGAAGTCCATCCAGATCCAGTTGAGGCTGGGGGCGGACATTCTGGTGTGCCTGGACGATTGCACGCATCCCGACGCTCCGCGCGAGGAGCAGGCGGCATCGGTCGCGCGCACCATTGCCTGGGCCGAGCGGTGCCAGGTGGAGTTCGAGCGGGGGCTCGCCGCGCGGGGCCAACCTCGGCGGGATGCTTCGGCATCACGCAGCATGACAAGAGGGGAACGCGCGGCTCGCGCCCCGAACGGCTCCCGGAGGCCGCTGCTGTTCGCCGTGGTTCAGGGTGGGGCGGACAGGGAGCTTCGGCGTCTGTGCGCGCGGGAGCTGACGGCGATGGGCTTCGACGGCTATGCCTACGGTGGCTGGCCCTTCGATGCCCAGGGGCGGATGCTCGTGGACATCTTGGCCCTCACGGCCGACCTGCTGCCCTCGGATAAGCCGCGCTACGCGCTGGGCATTGGCAATCCCGCGGCGCTCAGCGCCTGCGTGCGGATGGGCTATGACCTCTTCGATTGCGCACTGCCGACCCGCGACGCCCGACGTGGGCGTCTCTACGCCTTCGAGGGCGCGGGGGGCCTGGCGTACCGCCGCGTCTACATCCGCGACAGCGAGCACCGCCGCGACCGCGGCCCGGTCTCGCACACCTGCGATTGCCTGTGCTGCCGCGCTTATTCGCGGGCCTATCTCCACCACCTCTTCGCCATCGGCGACTCGCTCGCCTGGCGCCTGGCCACGATACATAACCTGCGCTTCTACACCGCACTCCTCGGCCGGTTGAGGGGAGGCGGCTGAGCCAGCGTGAGAGCCAGTGAACCGGCGGGCGTGGTCTTCTTCGGAAACAACAACATCATCTGTTGCCCCGCGCCGCCGTCCACCGGCGGTCATTCTGAGCGGAGTGAAACGGAGCGAAGAATCTGTCGGAAGGGCCAAGTGCCGTAGCGGCGGCCACTTGCGTCACGTTGCGGCGCGCCTTCAGAGGTTCTTCGCGGCGCACGCCTGCTGGCGGTCGGGCGCTAAGGATGACAATCGAATAAGGGCGTGTTGTCCAACCAAGCTGACACCGGGACAGGTGTTCGTAGTGCGGCCTTCAGGCCGTACAGATACGGGCTGAAGGCCGCACTACGAACGAGCGCTCTGTCCTAGTGCGTTTGGGCAACACGTCCAATAAGCTGTGTCCGAAACGGACCAGGCTCTGAACCGGCATGTCTCATCAGCGGCATGGGGGGCGCCGGCAGGGGGGGCTATCTGAACTGGATGCCTTTGGTGTAGGGGTTGATGGCGAAGCGGCCGTCGGCGGGGGTGGTGATGCGCTTGCCGCCGATGGTGAGACCCTCGAAGGTGACGTCTTCGACGAGGTGCGTGGCGTCGAACCCGGCGATCTCGGAGCGGGGCGTGGTGCCGCCGGTGAAGGCGACGTTGCGGAAGCGGACGCCGCGGATGTGGCCGCGCTGGGGGTCGGTGGCCCACATGTCGTGGCCGATGGCGATGCGGAGCAGCTTGTCGCGGGTCGCCTCGATGCGGATGTCCTCAAAGGTGATGTCGCTGACGGTGGCGGCGTCCACCATGTAGACGCCGAGCGGGGCGAAGAGGGCGGTGAGGACGTCGCAGTTGCGGAAGGTGACGTCGTGGATAGGCGCCCGCGTCTCGTAGGTGATTCCCAGGGCGTAGCCCCAGTCGTTCCAGATGATGCAGCCCTCGGCGAGGATGTCGGCGCAGTCGCCCTCGGGCCGCGTGGCCTTCACGGCGATGCTGTCGTCGTGGTTGCGGATGAAGCAGTCGCGTATCTCCACCTTGCGGGAGTTGACGGGATTGATGCCGTCGCTGTTGAGCCGCCCGCTCACGAGCTTCAGGTCTCGGGCGACGACCCGCTCGCTGCCCGCGATGCAGACGTTCCAGTTGGGGGAATCGCGCAGGATGATGTCCTCTATCGTCACGTCCTGGGAGCCTGCGACAAGGATGAGGCTGCGTGCGGCGTGGGGCATGTCGGAGCCGTCCAGGATGCCGCGGCCGCCGATGCGGACGCCCGCCACCTTGTCGAGGTGGAGGATGGCGCCGCTGTAGTGCTTCAGCCCCGTGCGCTTGGAGACCTGCGGCTTGTCGTCGGGCAGTATCTGCCCCCGCACGACCGCCCCGCCCGCGATGTAGACCTGTTGGCCGCTCCCGACTCGTGTCGAGCCGATCTTGTGGACGCCTGGGCCGAAATAGAGCACATTCGGGTCGCCGGGCTTCGGGGCATCGGTCTCAAGGCCGTTGGCGAAGAGGTGGAGGGCCTGCTTGTCCGAGCCGTCGAGGAGGATGGTGAGCTTTCGCGGGCGGTCGAGGCTGAAGCGGATGGTCGCCCCCTCGATGGCCGGCTTGATGCCGAAGGAGAGCGGATGAATCGTCGCCGCCTTGAACGGCCGCGTTGGCCTCACCGCCACGTCCACCTTGCCCTCGAAGTCGAAGTAAGAGAGCGACGCGACTTCCGCCTTGCAGCCGACGTCGTGGGTCCAGATCGAGCCTGGGGGCTTGGCGATCTCCTGACGCACCTTGGCCTGGTAGACGAAGACCGGCTGCCCGTTGGCTTCCACAGTGTAGTCGGCCGAGGCCGGCTCGCCGTCAGGGGCGGGGTAGAGCCGCAGCCCTTCGCCGCCGATGCCGCTCGCGCACATGGCCACCTCCAGTAGCACCAGACCCGCGGTCGCCAAACACCTGCTCACGCGTTGTCCTCCTTATCGCTACGGCGAGGGCATCATACCGCCTCGTCGCGGCGGGTGCAACCTCTGCCCAGGCTGTGCGAGGCGGTTGCGATGCGGGGATGTTGTGGAGTATCAAGCAGTTGCGAGGAGGGGCAAAGCGGCGTTCCCCCAGGAGAGGCCTCCGATGGGGCGATCCGGGGGCTTGGAGGATATTTTCG